>Ga0247841_10000162_pt1 | contig 181860 bp, 196 predicted proteins | sample LaCruzMarch2015__2_FD_192410 | JGI IMG/M metagenome (GOLD analysis project Ga0247841, IMG submission 192410) | Freshwater microbial communities from meromictic Lake La Cruz, Castile-La Mancha, Spain - LaCruzMarch2015_18m | ecosystem: Environmental > Aquatic > Freshwater > Lake | place: Spain... | reverse complement strand
CACGCCTTGAGGTTGAGCCCCAAGATTTCACAGTGGACTTAACAGACCAGCTACGGTCTCTTTAGACCCAATATTCGTGGACACCACTCGTTCTGCCAGTATTACCGCGTACCGTGTGCAATGTGCTAAAAGCACATGGCGGCTGGCACTGGTCTTACCCAGAACTTATTCTGCAAACGGTTTAGGTTTGCCAAAAGACAGTCGGCAAAAGCCGGCTGCCACTCAGAGTTCCCCTATCACGCTTTCGCGCATTGTAAAGGTTTCGCGCCTGCTGCATCCCGTAGGACTAGGGCCCTTGTCTCAGTGCCCTTCTCGGGGCTCCAACTCCCATTGCCCCTACTGATTATCGGCTTGGTGAGCCATTACCTCACCAACTACCTGATCAGGTGCAGTCTCATCCTTAGGCACTAACGGCTACGATTTACCGCGTATTTTCCCCATCAAGCATTCCAGCACAGATGGGGCATCGGGATTTAACCTCAGTTTCCCGAGGGTATTCCCGTCCTAAGGGCAGATTGACTACATGTTACTGAGCCGTACACCGTCCGGCGAAGCCGCCGGGCAGATTTGCATGGCTTAGGCGTACTCTGATAGCAGTGCCCTCCAGCAGGATCAACTGGAGTCATAGAAATATCCTGTCCGCATTCATTGGCTGATAATTAAATCAGCGGTAAGCACTCTAATCGCTCTTTCCTTGTAGTTTCCTTAAAGCGTGCGTCGAACGTGAAAATATCGCGTTCCCATTTGTGCAAGAAAGTGCGCATCCATTCTAAGGGATGATAAGCTTCGGTGTGCGCAAAAGCGCATCGAAAACTCAATTTGTCCGCGTCTTGCCAGCGGACAAAAATCGCAGGCTTACTATAGAGAGAAGGGTTTAAATAGCTTCCCTCGTGGTTTGTCTTCCCGTAGAACGGCGTGTTTTCATTCGCCCCTGCCTGCATCCGTTTCGGAGGCAGATTCGACATACGCCGGAAGGGTGAAGTGCATCTTCGTGCCGACGTCCACCTCGGATTCCACCCAGACCTTACCGCCGTTGAGCTCGACCATGCTCTTGACAATCATCAGTCCGAAGCCAGTTCCTTTTTCATTGTTGGTGCCATTTGTCGTGTAATTGCCATCCAGCCTGAATAGCTTTTCAATGGCCTCGCCAGAGATTCCAACTCCGTTGTCCGAGACCACCACTTCCACAAAGCCGCCTTTTTCGACCGCAGAAATCTCGATCTTGCCGCCCGGCTTTGTGAACTTTATCGCATTGCTGATAAGGTTCCGGATTATGGTTGAGGTGTGTGTCAGATCTGCATAAACGCAAAGCTCTTTCGGAACGCCATTCTCCACAACTATCTGCTTTATTCTGTTGGTTGCGGACAGCGTTGCCATGTTTGTTTCGACAATGTTCCTCACCGGTATCTCCATCTTCATCGGCTTTATTGCCCCGCTGCGCAAAAGCGTTCCAAGCGTCATAAGTTCATTCATTGTGTTGAAGGCGCCTTTGGCGGTTGTTTTGACTATGCCCGTCATTTCAAGTAGATTTTCTGCCTCATCAGTCTTCATTCCATGGGTTTTCATATCATCAATCAGTCGCGTAGTCCCATTAGTCAGCAAATCCAAAAAACCAAGAATGCCGTTGAAAGGCGTTCTAAGGTCGTGCCCGAGAACGCGCACGAACCGGGTTAATTCCTCGTGCGCTTCCTGAAGACGCGTTTCCGCCTCCTTCCGTTTTGTTATGTCCCGCGACACCACTATCACGCCTGCGGGCTCGCCTTCCTCGTTAAGCAGCACGCTTCCGCTCACATGGGCCATTATGTAGCTTCCGTCCTTCTTCCTTATCCGGATATCCACCTCTCCGGTTTCATCAGGAGCGCTGCCGCGCGCAAAGTCAAATTTCGCGTTTGCTATTCCTTTTTTGAGTGCGTCAAGCGCCATCTGCAAATCGTCAGAATGGATTGTGTTTAGTGCCGAAATTCCGACTAAGTCGGACGAATCGTAGCCGAGTTTCCGGTAGGAGTCCGATATCTCGATTGCTACCAAATCGAAATTGAGCACCATTATGTAGTCGTTTGCGTATTTCATTACGTTCTTGCACCGCTTTATGTCAGTGGTGAGCCCAATAACTGTGCTGGCATAAATTTCGATTTGCTTGCGCATATTGTCAGTTATCTTCAGGTTTTTCGTTTTTTCATTTTCCAAAGCCGCGGCAAGCCTATTTGTCTCATCGTTGGCATCTGCCAGTTTTGCTTGCAGTTCCACCACCCTGGATTCTGCTTGCGCCAGCCTTGATTCGACAAGCGCCTCGTAGCGCTTGGGGGCGAGGAGGCGCGAGAAAAAGCCCGTTCCCTTCCTGCTGTTTTCTTGGGTGCTGCCCCTTCCAACTTCACTGCCATTATGTTTCGTTTTCATAATAATCACGCTAATGTTCAATTATCTAAGTGGTAGATTATGTTAGTGTATTGTTTTATAAAGGGATCGTTCCGGGAAGCGCGCCCTAGCACTAGGGGCTTACCCTTACCCTGTCCCTCGGGAACATCACGGCTTCCCGGATGTTATGAAGACCGCACACTTTCATGGTCAGCCTGTCTAAGCCAATCGACCAGCCGGCGTGCGGAGGCGCGCCCACGCGGAACGCGTTTATGTAGAATTCGAAATCGGACGGGTTTAGCCCTCGCGCCTGAAGCTGCTTTATGAGTATTTCTGGTTTGTGTATTCTTTGCGCGCCTGAAGAAATTTCCAGCCCCTCGTAATTGAGGTCATACGCGTTGCAGATTTTCGGGTCTTCTTCAGAAGGCATGGAGTAGAATGCCCGGCATTCGGTCGGCCACTTTGTAATGAAATAGGTGGAATAGCCGAGTATTTCCGAAAGCTTCGCCTCGGTTTCCCTGGTGAAGTCATCTCCCCACTTGTGCGGCGTCCCGCTTGCGTTTAGCTTTTCAACAAGCTCGGTATAGGTGTGCCTCGGAATCGAGGCAGGCACCGCCAATTCCCTGCCAAGAGTTTTCAGTTCTTCGCCGCATTCCTTTTTCACCGATGAGAGGATGTGCAGCACGCTTCCTTCCAGCACGTCAATTGCATCCTCCGGTGTCGCAAACCCCATTTCAATATCCATCTGGAGCGCTTCGTTGAGGTGCGTGAGGGTATTGTGCTTTTCCGCGCGGAAAACCGGCACGGTCATGAATACCTTGTCCATGCCGCCAATAACAGCAAGCTGCTTGTAGAGTTGCGGCGACTGCACAAGATAAGCTTCCTTCTCGAAATACTGCAGTTTGAAAACGTCCGCACCGCCTTCAGTGGCGGCTTCCACTATGGTTGGCGTGTGAATCTCCACGCACCCTTGCAAGCGCGCATATTCCCTGAAAGAATTCGCAATAACGCTTCTTATCCGAAATATCGCGGAAGTTGACGCCTGCCGCAAATCCACGTAGCGGAAGTCGAGGCGCACGTCGAGGTCCGCAGGCACCTTGCCCGTAACTTCAAAAGGCACTTTTGCGGTTATATCGTTGAGCACGACAAACTCGGATGGGATAAGCTCGCAGCCCGCGCCCGCCAGCTTGCTTTCAACCACCTTGCCCTTGACAGAAACAACGGTTTCCTTGGGGACGCTCATCGCAAAAAGAGCGGCTTCCGGCTCCCTTCCGGCTTTCGCGGTGACCTGGATTATCCCGGTCCTGTCGCGAACCTGCACGAATTTGAGCTTGCCCAAGTCGCGTATTTCGTGCGCCCATCCGGCAATCACGACTTCCTCGCCTATTTTCCTTTTCGCATCCGATATGTAGCAGGTACGGAACACGGATAACACCAGCATTTTTTTCATATGAGATAGCTTATATCGCTATTCCATCATCCCGTTTCATTCGATGACTATCTGCACGGCGCACTCCAGAAGCGACCGGAGAGCCTTCTCAAGCGTGGGCAGGTCGATGGGAAGGTTCGCAAGGTCGTGTCTTGAGAGCCTCACCTTGGTGAACTCCTTTCCATCGTGGAACACGCGGTTTATCCCCAAAAGCCTTGCGGGCATTATCACATCGGAGACGGATTTTTTCACGTCCCCCTTCACCTCGACTACCCTCACCTTCCTCCCTAGCGCCGAGGAAAGCTCGCCCACTATTTTGCCGTTCTTCCCTATGAGGAATCCGGCTTCCCCCTTAGTCATCACGAGAACGGCTTTTCCAAGGTCAAGCACCTTGAAGAAAGACGCGTTTGATATGTTGTAGCGCTCGTTTATCCTGAGAAGTATCTGCGCGACCTCGAAGTCAAGCTCGGAGAGCGCCCCCTCGGAGATTTTTTTCCTGCTTTCTTCGCAAAGCTCGCCTGCGCGTACCTCTGAATCCGAAAACGGTGTTTTCATCCAGCCACCCTAGCCTGGCAGCAGAGATTTGGAAGGCTGAAAACAGCTATTTCACAAGCTTTATCTCAATCACGGAAACTTTCGATTTTGTCCCATCCTCGGAATCGAGCTCGTCCGTGCGCGTGAGTATTTCTGCGACTTTCACTTCCGGCAGGAAGCGGTTCCGCACGATCTCCTCGACATCGACTGCGCGGGAGATTGCCTTGCCTCTTGCCTTGATGAACACATCTGCCGCCCCGTTGTTGAACTGCGTCACGACCGCCAACACGTAGCCCATCACGCTTTTCTTGCCTATGTAAACGACGTTGTTGTCCGTCCTTTCGGTGCGCTGCTCAATATGCCCTGCGGCAGGCAGTTCGATCTGGCTTTTCTCCTGTGTGGGTTGTTCCGTGTTTTTTGCCGCCTGTGCGTTATTGTCGTCCATTCACACACCCCTCTTGGAATCATGCCCTTCCTTTCCTGTATTCTGCTACCAGTTTTTCCAAGTCCAGTTCTTCGCCCAAATTATTTAAATCAGCCCCCTTTCCGCCTGACGCGGAAAAATCGCGCCTTGCCGGCTGCGGTTGATTTTGGGCTGTCCGAAATTCACGCTTCCCTCCCTCGGTGTCCTGCCGGTGCCGCGTGTCCGCACCGTGCTTTTTTTTCTTCCTTTTGTCCATAAAATCGATTAGCCTTGAAAGATGGAACCTGAGCCTTCTCACTTCCCCGTCCCTAAGCACCCGCTGCCGCACTCCGTTCTCTAAGAGGCGCATCCGCCAAGCAAGCGCGCGCTTCTCCTCCTCGAGCCTTTCCGTCATCAGCCGCAGATTTGCGTTCTCGCGCGCAAGGGATGAAACCCGCCCATGCAAGGCATCAAGCGAAGGGGCCGGCACTTTCGCCTCAGGCGCCCTTGGCACGGAATCTTCCGACGTCGCTTCCCCATCGGCAGCAGCAATCTCGAGAAAAGCGTCCTGCAGCTTGTAGCCGCGAAGAATCAGGTGCTTGAGCTTGTCCTTGTCTTCCTCGCCAACGTCCATAAGCGAATCTATCTGCCTTAGCTTATTCGCGGAAAAACGGTATGCGTAGACCGCGGCGCAGTAGGCGTCTCGCTCATGGTTGTTTTTCATGCCGGCTCCCGATGCGACCTCTCGCTTCTCCTCCTCGCGGATTTGCCGGTTGGGGACGAACAATCTACATGAAAAATAGGATGCGAGCCGCACGGCCATCTCGGGCGGGGGCGTAACGTCGCAGGCGACAAGAGAAGGGGTGCCGTGCCGCTCTATAACGCGGGCAGCCTCGGAAATCCCCCCTCCTTCAAAAGATATGCAGGCGCTTTTCCTACCTTTCAAATCAAGAAGCGCGACCCCGATTGTGCTTCCCGGGTCGATTCCGACAATGAGCCTTTTTGATTGCAAAACGACACTCTCACTCCAGCTCCTTGTCGCCGATCTTCCTCTTGGTGAGCGCCTGGTGGAGCACCAGGTGCGTTTGCCTCTCGACATTCTCCTTCACCACTATCCCCGCATCCACCCAGCACGAGTCGCCTATCATCTTGCCCGGCATCACCGAAGTGAGCACGCCCATCTTCACGTTGTCGCCTATTATCGCGCCAAGCTTGTTCCGTTTCGTGTCAATCACAACGTCGTTCACGACCGCCTTTATGTTGCCGGCGTCAAAGCGGTAGTTCGCAACCTGCGTCGCAGCCCCGAAATTGCAGTTAGAGCCGACGATGGAATCTCCGATGTAGGTAAGGTGCTTGGCGTTCACATGGTCGAATATTATGCTGTTCTTCACTGTGGTCGAGTCCCCTATTCCGCAGTTTTTCCCTATGGAAGTGGTGCCCCGGATGTATGCATGGGGGCCCACATAGCTCCCCTCGCCGATGTAAACATTGCCCTCGATCACCGAGTCGTGGATTTCCGCGCCCTTCTCCATGTATATTTTCCCGCGCACGGTGCAGTTCTCCACCTTGTCGCGGCGGTCCGGAAGCTTTGAGAGCAGATATTCGTTTGCGGAAAAAAGCTGCCAGGGCATGCCCATGTCAAGCCAGAATCCTTCTATCTCGACCGCGGTTGCGCCCTTTAGCAAATCGGTTATCTCGTATTCTCCGCGCGGCGACTTTTTGAGCGATGCTATCTTCTTGAAAATGCTTGGCTCGAAAACGTAAAGAGAGCAGTTTGCGAGGTTGCTTGCGGGCTTTGCCGCCTTCTCCTCGAAAGAATCGATTTTGCCTTCCCTTATTATCGCGGTCCCGTACTCGCGCGCATCCTCGACTGCGTGAAGCGCAACGCTCACCTCTCCTTCCGCTTTTTTGGCAAGCGTGGTTAGCGCGGACGCGTCCGTGATGATGTCGCCTGCCACCCCGAAAAATGTCTCGGTCGCGAAACTTTCGGCGTTCCCGAAAGCGGCTGCGGTCCCGTAGCGTTCGTCCTGCTCGATGAATGACAGCTTCATCCCGGGAATCGGGCTCTTTTCGAAATACGAGATTATCTCTTCCTTTTTGTACTTGACCACGATTGCGGAATCATTCACTCCCGCAGCTTTAAGGTTCTCAAGCACATGCTGGAGAATGGGCTTTCCCGCAAGCTGAATCATGCACTTCGGGCGCGTGTTCGTGAGGGGGCGGAGGCGCTTCCCTTCGCCTGCAGCCAAAACAACCGCTTTTCGTATTGCCATGGGGGAATTTTGGAGATGCATTTTATTAAGTTTGTATGCGAATCCCGAGCCATGGCACCCATAAGCGTTACCAAGACGATAAAGGAATCTTACGATTTGATTCTCGAGCACTGGAAAGATGTGGCTGCCCCGCTAATAATCCTCCTTTTAATATCCGGAGGGGGCCAATTTGGCGGAAAATCTTTCTCACCCGGCAGCCTCAACTCGGGAAGCCGGGACTATTCTCCGGATTCGCTTGCCACGAATGCCATGACGGACATGGGCCCGCTTCTGGCCATGGGAACAATCGTGTTTGTATTGATAGGCTTGGTGGCGGTATTCGTCATAATAATGGCTATCCTCAACCAATCTACCTGGTTCTATACATACGAGCATTTCCACATGCTCCTTACAAAAAGGAAAATAACCGAAGATTGGAAGCCCAGGATGGAGCGGCACGTGCTCAAGGCGTTTTTCTATGAGCTCTTCAATCTGGTGCTCGTCCTGGTCTTCATCGCGGTTCCGATCGCGATCATTCTGCTCGTCCCGGGGCTATTCGTGCTCGACCCGGCGGCAGACATCATGGTGAAGCTCTCATCCATTCTGCCGGCAATAATGATTTTTGTCATTTTCCTATTCCTCCTCTTGGCCCTGCAGTTTTTCCTGGTGCCGATGTGGGTTTACTATGCAATGGACCGTTTGCCGCTTTTCGAATCCGTCGGAAAGGCATTCTCCCTTGTGCGGGACAACTTGTGGCTCTTTGTCCGTTTTGTAGGCATCTTCTTCAGTATCGGGACTGCGGCGGCAATAGGGCTCATCATGCTCTGTTGCTTCTCATTCATCCTGTCCCCGCTGGTGCATGTGTTCCTTACGCTGCTTTCAGGCGTGACACTGATGAAGCTCAAGCTTGCGGTTGAAGAAGGCATGCCAGGGATAGTGAAGAAAGCGTAGCTAAAAGATTGCAGAAAGCGCTGCCTTCTCGGCAGCGGCCACGGTTTTGTCAAGCCTCGTTTTATCTTGGAACTCGCATGTGAGCCTTATCGCGGGCTCGGTGCCCGAGGGGCGCATGAGCAGCCAGCCGCCCGGAAAATCGTAGCGCAGGCCGTCTATTGTGGAAAGTTTTGCATCTGCGAAGGGAAGTTTCTTTGCAAGCGCAAGCATAACGGCGGATTTTTTCCCCTCTTCGCAGGGATATTTTCTCCTTTCAATAGGGTATGTTTTCACCTTTGCAGCAAGCGCGGAGAGCTTCCCTGCCTTTGCGAATATTTCCGCAACAACAAGCCCTGCAAGAAGCCCGTCCGCGCATGGCGTGGAGCCAGGAAAAACGTATTCGCCGCAAGGCTCGCCTCCGAATATCGCTTTTTGCTTTTGCACTTCCTCAGCCACATGCAGGCTACCTACAGGAGTTATGCTCAGCTTCCCGCCCGCGCGTTCTACTGTTTCTCTCACGCTAAGTGACGCTTCCACAGTGGTGATTACTCGCCCGCCTTTCTTGTTTGAGAGGAAATGCCTGCAGAACACCGCGAGCTGCGTATCGAGCGGAAAGACCGCGCCTTTCTCGTCGATTGCAATCGCGCGGTCGCCATCGCCGTCAAATGCAACGCCGAAGTCGCAGTTTTTTTCCTTCACCATTTTCGATGCCGCCAAAAGCGTTTCGCTTTTAGGCTCGAGGTTCCTCTCGAATTTTCCGGGCGTTCCGCAATAAAGGGGCACCACTATGCAGCCAGCGGCCAGGAAAAGCGCTGGCGCAAGGGCGCTTGCCGCCGCGTTTCCAGCATCCACTAAAACGCGAGGGCGCCTTTTCCGTATCTCGCCCGCATCTACCTTTGAGAGAAGGGACAGTATGTATTCCAGCGAATAGTCCTTGTAGAAGCGCTGCCCTGCCCCGTTCCATTCAGCGCACTTCTCCTTGGAGAGGACCGCAGCCTCAACATCAGCCTCCCTTGAGCGCGAATACTCCCTCCCTTTCGAAAAAAGCTTTATCCCGTTGTATTCTGGCGGGTTATGGGACGCAGTAATCATCGCGCCATCGCAGTCCTCCATCATCGTCGCGTATGCGAGAAGAGGGGTCGGCGCCATCCCCAAGTCGATGACTTGCGCGCCAGAAAGCATTGCGCCTGATGAGAGCGCCTCAGTAAGAACCGGCGAGGTGCCCCTGGCGTCGCGGGAAACAACGACCTTTTTGGATATCGCGCCAATCGCATTGCCAACCTTCATCGCAAGACTCGGCGTAACGGTTTTTCCGTACACTCCCCTTATCCCCGAAGTCCCGAATAGCCTGTCTGCTTTTTCCCCCATGCGCATGTTCTTGGAAAATAGCTTTTTAAACTCTCGATATCCGAAACCCATCATGAGCCTTGACAGGATATCCGTTTCAGGCCCGCAGTCCTCTGCAGGCATACTAGGCGTTTCGGCAAACACCAACCTTGGCGGCTGGAAGTTCAACCCGCGCGGCGTGGTTATATTCACCGCCATATTCATAATCGTGGTGAAGATAGCCGGAGTCATACTGACGGGAAATTGAAGGATCTCTTTCTTGCTTTAGCTCGCTTTCAAAAAAGGAAAGAATGGAAAAAGGCTAGGGGAGCCTTTCTACGTACACAAGCGCGAAACGGTTCGGAAAGCGCCCTAGCTGTTCTTGCGCCAGCGGCTTTCCCACAACTTTAGAGGCGGTTCTTATTTCATTGGGGGAGAATTGGGTGTCTTTTATTTCAGCCACTACCCAGTGCTCCCTGTAAACAAGCGCATACCTGTCGCCAGATATGAAAGCTGTTTTTTCCTGGCTAAGAAGCCGTCCTTCTTTTGTCGACTGGTGGAGGATGTCATTGATGGTGAATGGCGTTTCCTTGCTTTGCACAGTGGTTTCCACAATGCACGGGTCGATTGAAAGGACGGCCCTGCTCTCGGGCTTGCGCTCAGCGTTCTTTTCCATCTTATTGAGTGCGTAGACTCGCTCCATCACACGATACTGCACGTCCCTTAGGGCATAATGCCTCTTAAAATCCCCGAATGAGCCCTTCGGCTCGCACAATGGGGCAAGATTCCCGAGTATGATCGCGCGGTAGTATCTTATTCTCGCTCCGTCGTGCTGCTTGACAAATGGAGTGTTTGGGATTAGCGATTCCATGCTTAGCACCTCTTTTTGGCATGTTCAGCAAATAAATGAATTTAAAGAAGACGTTCTTTTTTTCGTCGATAAACGAAGCTGGGAAAATCAGCCGAGAAGCCGTTCTGCGCCCCTTTTTACTTTGGCAACGCTCTTCTCGTCGCAGATGACAAGGACATCCAGCCTTTCAGCCTGTGTTGTCTGAAGAGAGGCGACAAGCCCTGATGCCTCTGAAATCGGAATCGCCTTTCCATCGCAAACAAGTTTCACTGCGGTTTTTGCTGAAACGCGGGGCACGTCTAAAAGCACATCGCAGCCGCAGGCGCTTGAAAGCTCCGCCTCCAGCCTCTCCTGGCTGGCTTTCCCATTTAAGAATTTCTCGAGCGACACCGCGTGCGCGCGCTTGAATAACCTGCGTTTGAGTATATTTGAAGCGAACCTGCCGCCTGTTTTTGATTTTGAAAGTGCATCAAGCATCCTCGCATCCGACATGCCGAGCGCATGGCATGCCTCCATCGTGCCGTCGGAAAGCGCGCACGAGATTGCCTGCTGCAGCATCCTGGAGGCAATCCGGACGGTCTTGTGAAGATAGACTGTTGAGAACATCATGAAGCGCGCGACAAGCAGGCTTTCTGCAGCCTCAAGCCCGCGCTCGGTAAGGACGGGCGCCCCCTTCACAAGCGATATTGAGGAGCATAGCCTGTCGGCATCGATTACTCCGTAGGCAACGCCGGTGTAATGCGAGTCCCTAAGAAGGTAATCCATCCTGTCGGCGCCTATGTCCGATGCGATTAATCCTCCGAGGGGCTTTTTGTAAATGTCGGAAATTTCAGCTCGCGAGAATTCCCCTGAGAGTATGTCGCCCAGCTCGCCTTTCAGAATCATCCGCTCGCCTATCTGCTCATGCGAGCCGAGCTTCTTGCAAAGCACTGCCTCGGACTCGTGCGAGAAGGCGACGTGCCCCACGTCGTGAAGAAGCGCGGATGCGCGTATCTTCATCCTATCGCCGTTGTCCAGGCCCACTTCGCGGCAAATCCTGTCCGCAAGGAAAAGCGTGCCGATCGAATGCTCGAAGCGCGTGTGGTTTGCCCCCGGATAGACCAGGTATGCCATGGCAAGCTGGCGTATTCCCCGAAGGCGCTGCATCGGCATGGAATCTAAAAGCCTCTCTTCAATTCCGGTAAGCTCCACGGTTCCATGCAACGGGTCTCTTATTCTCACCATGAAATTTTCCCCCACTTGCCATCGGTTGCCTGATCTGCGCTCCGCACAAACATCATGCTTTCGCGAACTTTCCCCTGCGCTTTTCCATCGCCTCGCCGTTCTCGCAAAGATTCAGGAGTATCGCGCGGCAGCCCTCGGGCGCGATTCCTGCCTCGCCTGCGATTTCCTCCGGGCTTTTTTCGCCCTTGGAAAGCGCAAGTATTATTTGAGGCTCCCATTTTTCAGCAAACTGCCTTGTTACCAGGTAATATCGCCCGTCGAATGCGCGGACCCCGAGTATCTCCCCTGTTTTTATCTTCCCCTCGAAGCTTCCTGCGAACATGCGCGCGTCAGACTCTGCCTCGAGCACCATCCAGCCGTTTTTCTCCAAATGCGCCGGCAATGGGGCCGAATAGGGGACTGCCGCCTCTTTTCCGAGCTGCGTTTCCTTCGCATCGCCTTCGTCCGCCTGCCGCAGAACGGCAGGCCCTTCCCGCACCTGATTGAACGCGGCGTCCGAAATGCTGTACACGCCTTCCTTTTCGTACTTGCCCTTATGGAACAGCGCCACCAGCCCTTTTCTTATGAGCTCGGAGAGCGTTTCCTTCTCGTCTAATGAAAGCATCCTGCCTGCTTCCCCGGGAGTTCTTTTCTCAAAGCGCACGGAACTGAGCTTTCGGATGACGCCTTTCTCCTTCTCTGAAAGCGCGCCCCTCCCGCCGCCCGCCTGCCCGGCATGGTTGATTACCCCTGTGGGAAGGAGAAGGAACGCGCCGTCGCGAAGAGGGAATATCTCGAGTGATAAGACGCCATATATTTCGGGAGGCAGCCTGCCGGCAAGCAATACCCTGTCTTTTGTCCTTGACACTTTCACTTCCAGGAAAACACCTACCTGAAAAGCCTTTTCTGCACTATCTTGCCTGCGGGCTTTTCCTCGCAGAATATCGCCGCTTCGAACCGCTTTATCTTCGCGGAAGGGGATTTCCACATGTTGGGGGGCAGCCCGGCTTTTTCGCATAGGTGCCCCAGGAACTCCGTCTCGTTCCAGTTCCATTCAATCGGCACCTGCGGAAGCAGCAAGCCGGAAGAATAGCCGTATTCTATTATCAGCCCGTCACGGCCCACCTTTATTTTCTTCGGGTATTCGAGCGGGTCTTCCGCATCCACAATCTCAGGGACACTAAGCGCGCTTACCTCGATTGTGATTTTGGAAAGTTCCTCTCTCTCGAGAGAGGGGAACCGCCCGTCCTCGAATGCCGCGTGAAGCGCGTTGTCAACCGTTGCAAGCGCAAGCTCCTTTATCGGCAGAGGATAGCCGATGCAACCGCGAAGGTCGTGCGAAGGGTATTCCTCCAAGGTTACAAACACACCTCTCTTCTCATAAAGAGCGCCGTCCTTCCGGTCGGGAACGATTTTCTTCCCGCTTGCAAAATAGCCCTCTATTGCGCGGCGGGCAAGTGAAACTAAGTAGGTTCCATGCTCAGCCGAGAGTCCTGCCATTCTCCCACCATCCTGTGTTTGTTCCACTGAATTTATATTATGCCTGGTGGAGACAGAATCCAATTTTAATCTAAGCCGTGTTTATGCCTGCATGGAGTTCATTGATGAGATACTGCGCGTCAAAAAGCCGCGCATGAACATTTCCGAGTCGCTAAAAGAGCAGTACTCGGCAATAGCTTTCAAATTCGGCTACTTCGAGGCGCAGTCGCCCTGCTGGCTTTATTTCATGCGGAAGGACGGGACCGCGGCGGCGTTCGAGCTCCAGTTCGGCAACGTCAGGGAATTCAAGTCCTCGCTTGAAAGGCTCAACAAGTCGGGCGCGCAGCTGTGCGTTTTTGTTACAAGCTCGCTTGCGCATACCATGCGGCTTGAGGAGCTGCGCGGGCTTCTTTACAAAAGCCTTGAGATAAAGCGCCAGAAATACCTGCTTGTTGACGTGGAAAACGGCAGATGCCTCAAGGTGAATTTCGAGTGGGACGCGTTCGAGCGCAACATGGGCGCCGCCCCCGCTGAGAAAAGCCAGCTGCCTGTTTTTAGGGAAGTGCGACGCAAGAAGATATACGGCCACAGGGGAGAGCATAAGGAGCAGGATTGACCCGGCCTCTCTTTCGCCCCAAACTGCAAACACATTTCTCCATAAAATACAAAGATTTAAATAGCATTCCTATCAGAAGAATAATAGTGTTTGAGGGGGTATCATTATGCGTTATGTTTCAATCATGGTCTTTATGCTGATGCTCTTTTCGATGGCAGCTTGCGCTTCCCAGACCTATTTGAGCGAATACCTCGCTGACGGCTGGCTTAAGGTAACCCGCACGATAACCGTCAATGACATGGCAGGCTGCACTGGAAGCGCGATAACCGGAAGCTGCTCGGACACCGGCGCTGCGCCGCCATCCGCATACGTTTCCGGCCCGAATGCGGGCTTTTCGACAAGAGTGGTACTGGCAATCACCAACATCGGGCCGGTTGAAAGGAGCGGAATCGACTTGGCTGAGAGCCTCTCGCACGTGCCAAACGGGGCAAACGTGGTTTATTCGCCAACCCCCCTGCTTGATGGCAGGCTCGCCACCTGGCATATACCCTCGCTTCGAAGCAATGAGTCCTTGAATGTTTCATATTCGTATTCCGCGGCGGCCCGCGAGGGGCAGATAAATAGGATACCCTCGGTGATGGTTACCGCTGAGCCGGCAAGCGCCGTGCTTTCCGCAACGGAAAAAGGGGAGGTCGGAAGCCGCATAATCCTCAAGCTGAGTTCGATTTCGGGCATGGCGATGCCGGGAGTGGGTGTGCGCGTGAACTACCCTGACGGCAGCTCGCAACTGGTGGCAACCGACAAAAGCGGCACCGCCAGCTTCATCGCTGGCAACGAAGGATTCTACACTTACACCGTCGAAGGCTATTCTGTCGTTTCGCTTGCCTCCACAGAGGTAAAGGCGCGCCCCATGCCGCCAATTGCAGCAGCCGCAGTTGCGGACCCCGGCATGCTATCGTTCATGTTTAGCCTGCTTCCGATGCTCGCAGGCATATTCGCAGTTGCAATCGTGATGCTCGTAGTCTACAGCTTCTTCTCCGCAAAACGCGAGGATGAGTCTTCTTACGCGCCTCCTGCCAAGCAGGCGCAGGCAGCTTCGCCCGTTGTAGCTTCAGGCGACACGCAATCCAAAATGTCATATTCCCAGAATTTCTCTTTTGCAGAAGCCGCGAAGGAAGAGCAAAAAATAGAAGACATGACGCGCAGCCTGGTGGAGAGCCGCAAGCGCCAGCTTCGTACGGAAGAGACCTTGGAAGGGGAATCCGGAGAAATCATCAGTGAAGGGGAAGCCGAATTTGCGGACAGCGTGCAAGAGGCAACCGCCAAAGAGGGAGAGGAGGAGGCGACTGAAAGAGAGGACGGCATCGACTCCGAACTTGCAAAACTCGAGGCACAAGCGAGCCAGTCGGGCGAAACCGTCTCGGAAGAAGACGAGATAGAAAAGGCGATCGCAGAGCTGGAGTCCATCCGCGCTCAGCTGCGCGAAAGAAAGGAGAAGGTCCACGGCGAATCCGCTGGCGAGCAGCCCGAGAGCGGAATGGAGAACGCAGAAAGCGCTTACGATTCTGGTGATTTGGAAGGTGAGAAAACCTCCGAAACGGCCGTTTCAGAAGACCCCTCGGGCGATTCTCTGGAAGATGAGGAGGAAAGAGAGGGAGATGCGCCGGAAGAGGAGGCGCAGAACAAGGAGACTGCTCTTGCCCGGCTCGTGAAAAAGGCGAAGATGAAAAATCCCCGCAGGGATCTTTCAGGTGTGGAACGCGAAAATTTCACCACAATTAAAACGAAGGCAAGGGGGAAGGAAACGATAGCAAGAAGCCCGAAAACCCCCTCAAAAAAGCCGAAGGGCCGCCCGGTTGGGAAAAGATAGTTTTTCCTCTTTTACACAAAAAGCGCAACGCCTTGTCAATGGATGTCTTTCCTGCCAACCGGGAAAAATTGAACTGGCCTTAACCGCAACTTGAATTGTCTTTTGGCAAGCAGGGGCCAAACCCGCTTCCGCACTTGTTGCAGGTCGAATAGCCGAATTTGCATCCGTCCAAGTTGCAGCCCGCCCGGCTTCCGGGTAAGCAGACTTTTTTCGGCAAAACGCACCTTCCCCATCTGCCGCCCTCGCAGGTTTTTTTGCCTTCGCATTCCCCTTCGCCGCAGTTTATTTCCTGCCCAAGGAGGCATTCCCGCTTTTCTGCAATAAAGGCAAGGCTCGCGTTGCACTTTTCGCCTTTCGCTTCGATGGTGTGCCTGCCTTCTGTTGCCACGAAAAATCCTTGGGCGTGCGATTCGCCCCTTCCGATGCCTTGCCCGTCAAGGTAAAGAGAAAAGCTTCCGCACGAGGAATATGCGCGCGCTGTCGCGTTCTCGCCCTCGATAAGGGGTATTCCTTCCAGGAAAATCTCGATGGTGCCAGAATCATCCTTCATCTGCGCAGGTCCCAGAAAAAAACCGTTCCCGGCTAAAAACAGTGCTGAGAAAACAACCGCCAGCAAAAGCGCGCCCGCTGAAAAAAGGTTGGCAGCATTGATGCCATCTGCTTCTTTTTTGCAAGCCACCAATCGCACCCTCAATTATACAGCAGCCTGGGGATGGGCCCTCCTTTTGCGATAAGCCCCATGATGTCCGAGCTTATCGAGCCTAGGATGCCCTGGCTCCCCTTTGTGCCTGAAAGTTTGCAGGTCTTCGGATTCTCTGAGGATATCCCGCCAAGCTCGGCCGCCTTTTTTATCGCGGCCCGCTTGTCACCAAGCTCGTCCACCAGCCCTATTTTCTTAGCCTGCCTTCCGGTCAAAAGCCGCGCGTCGAGTATTTTTGAAAACTCGGAAGAATCGAGTTTCCCCTCCCTTCCGGTTTCAACTGCCCCGCGGAACTCGGCAAACGCTTCATCCACAATCGACTGGAGAACGGCTAACTCATCGGCGCTAAGAGGGCGCGCGGGCGAGCCCATGTCCTTCATCGCGCCGGACTTCACGCTCGTCTCGTTTATGCCAAGCTTGGAAAACAGCCCGGAGAACTCAAGAAGCGTCATCCTTGCGCCTATGTTGCCAGTCAGCACGTCCGGATTCGCGATAATGACGTCTGTCCCACTTGCGACCATGTAGCCGCCAGAGGCGGCCATTTCCTGGAGGTATGATGCGCTTGGCTTGTTCAGCTTCCGAAGCGAATCGTAAATCTGCTTGCTTGCAACCACCGAGCCCCCCGGCGAATCTATTATGAGGAGCACGGATTTCACGTCTGTTCGCAAGTCGGCGGATTCTATGTCCTTTGCAATGCTCTCCGAGCCCACCACTCCGTCGCTGAAGAGCGTGCCCTCCACGTCATCAACGACAATGGCCCCCCTTATTTCCACAACACCGACGCAGCCATCAAGAGGTGAGAATGAATACGCGAGAAGGACAAGAAGCGCGATGCCGAAAATCCCCCCTATCACCAAGAAAAGGTAGTTTTTCCCCTCGTTCTCGTTTTTTTTGAATGCCATTTTTCAACCCCTTTTCCCCATTGGTTTCTAAATTTATAATAAGCTTCATGTGAATATATCAGCATGGACGCCGCGGCATCGGTCATCAGCCTTGTGATATTCATACTTCCCTCCTACTTTGCAAACTCCATCCCAGTCGTATTGGGAGGCGGCATGCCGATCGACCTTAAGATGAAATTCTCAGACGGCAGGCGGCTTTTTGGCGACGGAAAGACGATAAGGGGCTTTCTTACGGGTATTTTCGCAGGAATTGTCATAGCCAGCCTGGAGGGGATTTTTCTTCCAGGCACAAGATATGACATATATGATGGAAGCCCGGCAACATATGTGCTTGCAGGATCCCTCCTTTCGCTTGGCACCATGGTTGGCGACCTGGCGGGAAGCTTTGTGAAAAGGCGCCAGAACATAGCTCCCGGGAAGCCATCCCTCCTGATGGACCAGCTATCCTTCTTGGCATTCGCGCTTTTGTTCGCCTATCCTTTCGCAGGACACCTCCTTACGCCGATGGCGGTGCTTTTCCTGGGCGTTCTCACCTATTTTGTGCATGTAGGCGCGAACATAATCGCAAACCGGCTTGGGCTCAAAAAAGTGCCTTGGTAATGCCGGCAAATGTGCTGATGGGACGCGGGATTGCCAGGCCGATATGGAACCCCTACCTTTGAGGAATGAATCCAAATTGATTTGAAGAGATCTTCATAGCTGGCCGATTTTATGTGCGAAAAAATGTTGGCGCCCTGCATGCTAGGTAATGGTTAAAATAAAGCGCCCTTAAATAGGCGCATGAGGTTTCCATTTGCCGCTGCACTGGTGCTGATTGCCCTGGCGCTAGTTGGAATGGCAAGCGCAGGTTATACCGAAAGGCTTTCAGTGCGGATTTTTGACCAGTCTTTTCGGCCTGTTAATGGCGCACAGGCATATGTGGACTATCAGCTCAACGCGATTACGGGCTACGTGAAAACCAAGCCGAAACTGACCAATGAAAGCGGCGCCGTGGAACTGCTTTTCACCGATTACGAGGAGATTAATGAGTCCACGCTCACGAGCTATACGCTTTATGTGAAATACGGCCAGCAGGAAAAGACGCAAAGCCTGGTTGCAAGGGGGCTTGCTGGGGGAAACCCCTCAAGGATCATCAATGAATTCGTGGTTGCCCATGTTGTTTTTGTCAGCGTGCACGATCCGAAAGGAAAGCCTATTTCTGCAAAAGTTAGCTTGGACGGGAAGACGGTGACGTCCGACGCTTCGGGCAATGCCGTTTTCCAGCTCCCGCCAGGGGAATATGCGCTTAAGGCGGAGCTTGCCGGGGCGGTCGTGAACAAGGCGATTGACCTTACGAAAGACCAGGCGGTAGATATAGAAATACCAATCTACCCGCTTGAAGTGAAAGTGACTGACGACAGCGGCGAACCGCTCCAAGTGCTTGTTAGCGTAAACGGTGTTGAAAAGGAAACGAACTCCCGCGGAGCCGTCTTTTTTGAGAATGTTTCTGGGCAAAGCGCCATTGTGACGGTGATGGTGGGCCAGACGCAAAAGCATTTCAAAGTCGACATGGAGCGGCAACAGACACTTGCGGTTGTGTTCGACCAGACAGAACCGACGATAGAAAACCTCCACGTGACCACGTCCAAGTTGGGAGAGGGGACTCTTTCTTTTTTTGTGAATGATGCCGGCAAATTCGCAAGCGGAGTGGACGCCGTTTCGGTTTCATACGAAACGAATGGGGCGGAGACGGACATATACGCGTACAGCGTCGGATATAACACGTTTGAGGCAAAGATACCCCCCCAGGCGCCGGGCACGGCAGTAAAATATTTTGTGAGAGCGCACGACAAGTATGGGAATTCGGGGTTTGCCACAGGTGGATACATTGTTCCGGCCGAATCAACCGTGACCCAGTTGATCGGAAACTCGTCTTCCGCTCAAAAAGACCAGCCGTCCGCAACCAAAAAAAACCAGCCGGTTGATGTCAACATTGAAATGGTCGTGGTTTTTGTTGTGGTTTTCGCCGTGATAAGCTACGGTGCCTTCTATTATTACCGCAAGCGCAGTCGCCTTGCGCCACCGCCTGTCCCCCCTTCCCAGCCGCCACCCATACCCAGATAAGCAACGAATTTAAACTGGGTTTATCTAACTTCTATTAGGAAAGAACCCGCCAGGGACTAAAACATAACCCGCAGGGGTGGCGGTTGGATTCGACTTTGTGTCGAATGCCCGCCACAATCAAGTTAAAGTGCAGGGGTGGCGGAGCCAGGTTTAACGCGCCAGACTCAAGATCAAAACGCGCCCGCGAGGGCGCGCCAAGTGCGCAATCTGGTGACTTAGGTCTTCGGGAGTTCGAAAGCTTTCGGCTGCCGCCGAAAATTTGGCGGCTGAAAGCCGCCAATCTCTCCCCCTGCATCTTGTATGATACTATAGTTGTACCGCTGGACTTCGACACGCCCCTAACCCAACTTAGTCAATTTACTGAGGTAAAAACGTGTCGAATTGTGCAGCAAGCTATATATAGAAGGTCAAGCAGGACAGGAGCTATGAACGACTATGTGATGTACAAATCGCAGACCGACTTCGAGAAGGCGCTCGATGTGCTGCGGCAATCCAAGCTCCCGGCCAAAACCAAAACGCAGATTGAGAATTTCGCAAGGATGCGGCTTGCAAAAGGCTCTGGGAAACTCCGCGTTGTGAAGTGCATGTACTGTGTTCGATATCTTGCTGAATGGCTCAATAAGGATTTCTCGACTGCTACGAAGACAGACTTAATCCGGCTGGTTACAGAAATCGACTCCAAAAACTATTCCGAATACACCCGCTATGACTTCAAAATCGTGCTCAAGATGTTCTACAAATGGCTTCTTGGAAAGGACGAGGAATTTCCAAAAGTCATCAAATGGCTCAAGCCGAAACTTACCAACAAGGCGCACAAATTGCCCGAGGAGTTGCTGACAGTTGAGGAAGCGCAAAAGCTCGCCAACTCCACCACCAATCCACGCGACAAGGCGCTTATTTTGGCATTATACGAGTCCGGCTGCCGCATAGGTGAAATGCTATACCTCAAGCTGAAGAACGTCCAGTTCGACAATTATGGCGTTGTGTTGATGGTGAATGGCAAGACTGGCGGCAGAAGAGTCCGTATAATCGCCAGCGTCCAGGTTTTGGCGCAATGGCTGCAGGAACACCCTGACAAAGACAACCCGGATGCTCCTTTATGGCCTGCGAGATTGGCGAGATATCAGCCAGTGCCTTGCTCTTACCCCTCAATACTCGCAATGCTCCGCAGGGCAAGCAAGGCAAGCGGAATAAGGAAGCGGATTTACCCGCACCTGTTCAGGCATAGCAGGGCAACCTCTTTGGCAAACAAATTGACGGAAGCTCAAATGAAAGAATACTTCGGCTGGACGCAGGGAAGCGAGATGGCGGCGACTTATGTTCATTTGTCAGGCAGGGATGTGGACACTGCCCTTCTGCAAATGTACTCGATGAAGGACAAGCCGATTGAAAAGGAGGTGAAACTCGACCTTCGAATCTGCTCCCGCTGCAAAGAGAAAAACTCGCCAACGCAGTCCTTCTGCGGCAAGTGCGGAAATCCGTTTGATGAAAAGGTGCTCATCAGCGACTACAACAAGCAGGGGAACGGAATAATGAACGTCCTGATGCAGGACCCGGAGGTAAAGGCGCTTCTGGTCAAGAAAGTGTTTGCGATGGGGCTGGATAAGGAACTGTTGGAGGAATAGGCATGGTCAATGAATACGACCTCCTAGAGCGTTTGGTGATAGGCGCTCTGGTCTTGCTCGGCATAGCTCTTGTACTGGCAGGAGTCGGACTGGCTGCTTTAATCATCCTGCCGTTTGCCATCGGTTATGCAATCTCAATAATCCTTTGGTGGCTCTACGATAAAATCCGCAATCACTTTTATCCGCCAGAGGAAAAGCCGGTTTATTCCAAGCCTTATCGGGATTTGGACAGACTCCCGATAGAACCTGATGAGAAAGGGAAGTCGGAAGAGGCTGAACCCGAACAGGATGAAGAGGCTGAAGAAGATGAGCCGGAAACGGCACCGGATGATGATTGGGAAGAGCCTGAAAAAGAGTATGAACTTTCCGGCAACCTCCACCTTTCAAGCGAACTTACTGAAAAACAGAAAGGAAGGCTCTACACGCTTGGCTACAATGTGCTGAAAATAAGCCCCTTCGGCAAGTCCGGCTCGGCGTTCTATTGGGTGAAGACAAGGCACAATGAAAGCAAGGAGCATGCGTTCTTTTGCTATATTCTGGAAATTGAGCTGAGGAAATACACCGATGACGTAAGATTGAATGCCACAAATGGCCCTGATTTGGTGGTCAAGTGGAAAGGCAAGGAGTTCTGCTTTGATGTTGAGACCGGCAAGAGCCTTTCAAGGCAGCCTGATTGGTTGGAAAGCAAATTTGCCTATTATCAGAGGGAATACGACAGGTCGTTTATTCTTGTCACAAAAAGGACGCTGAAATACAAATATTCCCATTATGGAGACGTGATTACCAGGGGCAAGATAAAAGAGACTCTCAGGCAGCTTTTCAGACGTAGATAGGCATATAGTCGCAGGCATATACAGGTAAATATAATAGAGAGCGTTAGGCGGCAGTTGGGAGGGTTTTTTCTCGAATGAAAACTAGGCTTTGCGCAGCTCGATTTAAGCTTATGTGGTTGAGGCGAAAAAGACGGTTTTTGGTCTTTTTCTTGCGCTTAATCCGACGCTTAAATTTTCTTGTTTGCTGACGTGAAAGTTGAGCAGCTAGGATGAGCGTAAAGGCGTTCTGCGCACTTTTTGAAAATAAGCGCAGAAGGTGCGCAAACAGGCTTTCACCAGAGATTTTACTTAAAATGCAAGAAAAAATTAAGGGTAAAAAACCGGTTTTGGAATTGACCGCCAAGCATTTCAGTTGGAATATGCTTCCTTCCTCTTCCTCACGCGGTAAAGGATTACTTCCTCGCCCCTGACTTCAAATACAATCCTGTAGCCCTTCACCCGCTCGGTGTAGCAGTTCGGTTCGTGCTCAAGCGGCTTTGAGAGCCGCGGAGTCTGTTTTATCCTTTCCAGCCTTTTCTCAATGAGCATTCTGATTGACTTGTCAAGCTTGGCAATTTCAGCCAGAAAATTGGAAGTGGGACGCAGGGCAAAAGGCATCTACTCGCCCCGAAGCGCAGCCCGAAGCTCCTTTTCAGTGTGCAGCTTCAGTTTTCCGCTTGCAATTTCCCTTTTCGCCTTGCGTATATAATCGACATCTTCGTCGTCTTCCCTGCTGCTTTGGATAAGCTCGTACTTGTTGTTCAGCTCCACAACACCCAGGCGCAGGGCTTCCGCCTTGGTCTTGGCAAGCCCCTGCCTGACCGCTTCGGAGAGTATCTGGTCCATCAGGCCTTCAAATTTCATTGTCGAGTGCATAGCTTCACCGAATTATGCTATGTATAATCATATATATAATCATTTCCATAACTTTTCATTTTCTGGGTGTCTGCACGGTTTTAGTTCTCCTTTGCGCCAAAATGCTTTCCACCTCAACATGAATTTTCTGCCGCAGCTTGTATGTGTTGCCCATCATCGCGTAGCCCTGCCAGCCGGAGTTGGATAATAGTATTCTTCTTTGTTCGATTTCGCCTGCCGCATACTTTGCCCTGAAGAGCGCAAGCCTGCCCAACACCCTGCGAACGTTGCTTTTCTTGAGGATGCGGAAGTGGAAGAACGCCCGAAAACCGAGGAGCTGCACTCCTGCGCCAAGCGGGATTATTTTCGTCTTGTCTGGATGAAGCTCTATCCTCAGGCTTTCGCGGAGGAAGGCGTCAATCTGCCTTTTCCAGCCTTCGAGTTGCTCCCTGTTCCTGTGCAGGATTATGAAGTCATCCACATAGCGCAGGTAATATTTTGCCTTCAGCTTGTGCTTCACGAAATAATCAAGCTCGGAAAGATAGACGTTTGCGAAGAACTGGCTGGTGAGGTTGCCAAGCGGCATCCCGCATCCTGGCGTGTCTGTCTTGTGGTTTTCAAGGATGATGGATATGAGCCAAAGCAAGTCCTCGTCATTTATCCTCCTGCGCAGGATGGCAAGAAGAACGCTGTGATTAACATTTTCGAAATAATGCCGGATATCTGCTTTCAGCGCAAAGCCGGCAATTGAATTATGACTCTCTCTCTCTCTCTGCTGACTGCCCTGCCATTTCCAGTCACTTTATGCATGAAATGGTCGAATCGTTCCAATGCCGCAAGCGTGCCTTTCCCTTTCCTGTTCGCGAAGGTGTCGAAGATGAAGCGGCTTTCAAAGATTGGCGCGATTACGTTGCAGATGGCATGGTGGATTACCCTGTCGCGGAAGTGGGATGCGGAGATTTTCCTTGTCTTAGGGTCCCGGATGGTGAATGTCGTCAGCGGGTGCGGCTTGTAGGCATGCGTGAGGAGTTCCCACTGGAGGGCGTAGAGGTTGTTGGCGAGGTTCTTTTCAAACTCGATGACGTATCCCTTCTTTGTTTTGCCTGAGCTTGCGTTAAGGAAGGCATCGTGGAGGTTGCCGTAGTCGCAGACTTTGGCGAAGAGGTTGCGGTAGGTCTTCAATATATCAACATGAGCCCAAGGAATGGGAGTCATTCCAAAACGGTTAGACGACTGGTTGTTGGCGTTGACGTTCCTGCGGTTGTTGTAGTTGTTGAGGTTGTTGTTGCCGCGGGCCAGCAAGCCGCACCGTAGCCCCCTCACTTCAAAACTTCCACTGCGGCTTCAAACGTTCAGCCAAATGGTGCTTGGCTTACCAGCTGTTGCCGCTGTATTTCATGGTTGGCAGAAAAACCAACACTGTGAAAGGGCGTGTGGCTCCAAGTTCCCTTGGGGCATATAAGAAAGAACGAAAAAGAAGATAAACCGTGCCGCCTTGCGGCGGCATCTGTTGTGCAAGCTTATTCCTTAAGCTGCGCCTCGATTTTTGCAAAAAACTCCTGTGTCCTGGCAAGCGCTCCATCCTTTAGCAAGGCTGCGGCGCTCACAACCTCGTTTTTTGCCGCTGTAAGTGCAGCCTTGAAGTCGTCGTTTGCCACAATTTTTATCTCGGCTTTTGCCGCTGCCTCTGGCTTGGACGCTGTCACGACTTTTGCGGCTTCCGTATCAACTAGCACCCCAAAACGGTTAGACGACTGGCCGATGGCGTAGACGACCCAGCGGAGGTCGAGGATGATGCCGCGGGCCAGCAAGCCGACATAATTCTGAACCTTGTAAAGATAGCGTGTGTCTGAATTGTCTGAGGAAATTTCGTTCCCAATAGGGATGCCAAATTTGCTGTCGGCACTGTACCATCCATCGCTTGTTGGGAAGTTCTGAAGAAGCGCTATCTGGCTCTTGTCGGTGATTTCATATGTTATCGTGCTTCCTTTCTCGCTTGGGACTATGATGGCTTTTCCGTCAATGAAACCATGATTCACTACAAGTATTGCGTTCTTTTCGTTCTGGTATTCCTTTGGAACCTCGAGAATGTAGGTGATGCCCTTGCTTGTGTATTCCACCACGTCGCCAAGCTTTGCACCTTCTCCCTTGAAGGCGACAAGCGTGCCAGTCCATGCAGGATAGACCTCCCTTTCGGATTTATAGGTGTCTGAAAGAACCAGCCTCTGGTCAAATTCCTTGTTGGAAAGGATGCGGACGCCCTTATCGTTGGCAGTGGCGATTGCCTTGACCTGCGTCAATCCCTTGTTATTGTCATACTGTGCGAGCTTGGTTGCCATAAATACACCCCTCAGCCAATATCTGTGGCGAAGTGTTTATAAAGGTTGTGGCAAGAGAAGGTTAGTTGTGCTAGAGAACCGAATAATCAAAAGATACTGAACCGGTCAGACCCAAGCATCATTCTTGGGTTGCTCCCCCTGCATCTTGTATGATACTATAGTTGTACCGCTGGACTTGGGCACGCACCTGACCCGCCCTCGTCGCGTGTCTCGCTTAATGCCGAACCCGGACATCAACTTCTGAAGCCATTTTTCTTGCCAAAAGCTTTTTATTCATTTATGGATAATATTATTCACTTTTGGATAACTACTAGGATTAGGGCGATTGGATGGAAGCGATACAGCTGGTCAAATACAAAGGCTCGCGGCAGATGCTTGAAACACTGCTCAGGTTCCCTAACCGCCAATTCACCATAAACGAACTTGCGAAGGAAGCCGGGGTGCCCTTCGCATCAGCCTGGCGTCTTGTACAAAAATGGAAGCCCGCTGGCATGATAGAAACCGGAAAGGTTGGCAGGAGCGTGACTGTAAAGCTCCATAAATCGGAATATTTGGACGCTGTCGCCTCATTGTTAAAGATAAGCATGAGTCCGCAGGCATTCACTGCCCATGCCCTCAAGGACATGCTGGTTAAGGAAAAAGACGTGAAGGACGCCCGTTTGTTCGGCAGCGTGGCAACTAAGAGTGAGAAACTGGCAAGCGACATTGACCTTGCATTGCTTGCTGAAAAAGGCTTTAATGCAAACAATTTAGTATATAGCGTGTATGAAAAGTATGGGACAAAAATAGTGCCTCTTGTCTTTTCAAGCAAGAAGGAACTTGACGTGTTTATGGCTGACAAGAAAGGAGTGCGGTTGAAATGATGGATACTCCTGAGAGGGCATTACACGAAGCGGAAAGTTGGCTGGTTTCCGCAAAACACAGCCTGGCGGAAACTGATGAAGATGATGCAAGCGCAAACGTCTGCTGCGCACAGTCAATCCATGCGATAATCCGCGCCAATGACGCTCTTTCCCTGAAATTCCTTGGCCACAAGGCGACGAGGCATGATGACGCTGCGATTGTCTTTGCGAATATTGTCCGAGAAGGAAAACTCCCTGACAGTGCCAAGCATTTCAAGGATTTGATTGCAGATGCGATGAGGGACAAGAGCGGCGCTGACTACGGAAAATCGTCGTTTTCATATGAAGACGCGAAGGAATACGTGGAACAGGCGGAAAGCTTTGTCGCAATGGCAAAGAACGTTTTGAAGCTATAAGGCTGCAGTCAGACCCAAGCATCATTCTTGAGTTGCTCCCCCTGCATCTTTCTTTTTAAGAAGAAACTATCTTTTCACAATCTTGAGGAAATTGGAGTATATCTCCGAGCCGTGTTCTGTGTGCTCCACTTCCGGGTGGAAAAGACATCCGTAGATGGGGCGCGAGTGGGACTTGAACGCGTGGTTGGAGCAGGCTTTCGAGTGCGCGAGAATCGAGAAGCCCGGCGTATTCACCACCTCGTCGTTGTGGCTTGCCCAGACCGTGAATTTGTCAGGCAGCCCGGCGAAAAGGTCGTCGTGCTCGTCTATCACAAGCTCCACCTTGCCATACTCCGGCCCTGCCGCAGGCTGCGCCTTGCCGCCGAAATGAAGCCCGATGAACTGCTGGCCTGCGCAAACGCCCATTATGGGTCCTTCGAACTTTTCCAAATATTCCTTTGTGTTGCCCGTCTCTTCCGCCCCGCCGATGCCGATGCGGAGAGCGCCGCCCGAGATTATGAGCGCGTCTGAATTTTTTATTTCGGAAAACTGGGTGGTGACAGGGATTATTTTCGACTCCACGTCAAGATAAGTGAGCGTGCGGTGAATCCGGTGCGTCCATTGCGAGCCGAAATCCACTATTGAGACAAACATGAATCCACCTTTGCAAACATGATACTAATGCGCCTGACCCATCAACCTGCAAATCAGTTGCTCCTGTGCGCTCATTCCCATTCTATTGTTCCTGGCGGCTTGGAAGTGACATCGTAAACCACGCGGTTGACGTGCTCTTTTAGCTCGCGCGTAATCCGGTCTGAAATCCTCTCGAGCACGTCTGGCGGAATCGGGCATGCCTTCGCAGTCATGCCATCCATGCTTTCGACCGCGCGCACCGCAATTGTGTTGCCGTACGCCCGCGCGTCCCCGAGAACGCCGACTGTTTTCACCGGAAGAAGAACCGCGAAATACTGCCAGGGAAGAGCCATTTTCCCTTCGTGAGCCGCCTTTTCGATTTCCTCTTCCGCAATCGCGCACGCCACGCGAACTATTTGCGCCTTTTGGGGGGTTACCTCGCCCATTATCCGCACGGCAAGCCCCGGTCCCGGAAAAGGCTGGCGGTTGTAGATATCGGCTGGCAGCTTGAGTGCCGCACCTATTTTTCGCACTTCGTCCTTGTAAAGCTCGTGCAACGGCTCGACTAGCGTCATGCCCATCTTCTTGGGAAGGCCGCCCACGTTGTGATGGGATTTTATTGTCGCCCTCAGTCCTGAGCCCGATTCTATCCAATCGGGCGCGATTGTGCCCTGGACGAGATATTTTGCGCCGAAGGAGCTTGCCTCCGCCTCGAATACACGGATGAACTCCGCCCCGATTATCTTGCGTTTTTCCTCGGGCTCGCTTATGCCCTTAAGCGCTTCGAAGAAAACCTTCGATGCGTCAACGATGTGAAGATCGACTCCGGCTGTGGCAAGCATCGCCTTCACGCGATGCGCCTCATCCTTTCGCATAAGGCCCGTGTCGACGAAAACGCACTTGATGTTCATACCTAGCGCGCGCGAGGAGATTGCAGCCGCTACGGAAGAGTCGACGCCGCCCGAAACCCCGATTATCGCTTTCCCGCCGTTAACTAGCGCACGCGTTTCGGAAACGGACTTCTGTATGAATTTTTCTGCGTCAAAAGGCATGTTTCTTCCTTCCGCTAATTCTTTTTGTGGCTGTGCTTATGCGGGCGCCCGGGCCCGGCATCGCCGTGCTTTTTTCTAGTCAGCTTCCAGGCCAGAAACACCGCGGCGGCAAGCGCGAATGATGAAAGGGCTATGATGATGGCAAGACCTGCCGCAAAAAAGCCGATGTTTGGCTGCGCGACATTTGCAGGGGGAATTTGCTGAAATGGCGGAAATTCCGCTCCGTTTGGAACGGCAGGGGTGTTGTTTTTTGCGGGCGTTTCTTTTCCAACCACGTTTGTAGAGGCTGAAAGGTTTCCATCCGGGTAGTTGAATATATATGTGCCAGGTTCTGCCGCGTTGATGCGCATCTTTCCATCAATACCCGTCATTGCCCGAACGGTTCCCGAAGGGGTTTGAATCGTTATCTCTTTGCCTGCCATAGGAGTTCCATTGGAAAGCGAGATTTCTATCATTGAATACTGCTGTACCCTCGGGCTTACGGAAATCTCAACTTTTTGCTCCTTGGGCACAGGCACCTTCCCAAGTTGCGCGTTCATCTCGACAAAATCGGATGCCGGCAGGAACGCTTGGAAACGGGATGCCTCGAAGCCTGGCGACTCGAACACCAGCTCATAGTTTCCCTCGGGAATGTAGGAAAGCGCGTAAAGCCCCGCACTGTTCGGCAGCGCGCGCTTCACCAGAAGCCCGTTCGAATACGCGGTTACAGATGTGTTCTCGAATGAGAGGGGACCGGTTATTTGCCCGTATGCATGGGCGGTGCATGCAGACCCGCACAGGTATTTTGTCAGCTTCACGTTCGTGTCGCCCTTGACATCGACCAATGCGACATAGGGAGGATAGATGGAAGTTCTGGGAAGAAGCACAAAATAGCTCCCGTCCGCAAGATTGAACCGGGCTATTCCGTCCTCCCCTGTTTTTTGAGTGGAAAGGATGATGCCGTTTGAAATCACGGAAACGTTAGTCATGGACAGCAGCGTATCCTGCGTGGCGGTCACCGTTACGGACAGCTGGGCTGCGAAGATGCAGGAAGAAAGCAGTAGGATAAATGGCATGATTTGCGCGTATTTCATACGACCACCAACCAATATCTGCCCATGCAACCAATAAAAACAAATCGCTAGCCCGGATGCCAGCACGAAACCCTGGCGTTTGAAAGGCTTTTCTCTTTCCAGATGATGATAGGGAAGGAGTAGCGTCCGCCAACGCCCGTTGCGCCTCCGCAGCTTGATACCTGTTCGCCATCGGAATAAAACGAAACGCAAAGACCGGACAGGCGCCCGATTTCATCCACCCTCCCCTGCAAATCCCCGGAAGCGCCGGTTTTTGACAGCAGCATTGCCGCGTCGCTGCATATATAGAATGCATCCGCGGTTTGGCGCTGGAAAGAAAACATCGGCAGCATCGACGCCGACACCGTTAGGAGGATCAACGAACAGACTGCCTCGAAAGACAGGAAAAACCCTTTGCTTTCCATGCCTTTTGAAGCCCGGGCAATACACTGGTTTGATCCCTTTACTTTCATGAAATGCACGCCTCCAGCCGAACGGTTTTGCCCGATAGGGTGGCAAGCCTGCGGGCACAGAAGACCTCCCCGTCAAAAATCCCGGCTTCCGCGCCAAAGAGCCTGCCGCCCTCGCTTTCCAGGTAAATCCCCGCAAAATTCCTGCCTGATTGCGTTAGCATGCCCTTTAGGTCAATTTCGGATAATTTCGGCAAGTCAAGATCGTTTTCAATCCGATAGCCGCCCGTCGGGCTTTCGCCTTGCCTGGCTGCTTTCTCCAGAATAAATGACGAGAAGCGCAGCGCGAGAAGCTCGCCTGATGCCCATCGCGACTGGGAAGCCGAATTCTCCGCTGCGGCTTGCGAAAGAAGGGCGAAGGACGAGAATGAGACTGCCGCTATCAGAAGCGCGAATGCTGCGTCGATCGAGAAGAATGCCCTCATCGAATGATCATATGGGCTCTTGCCCTGTTGTTTGAACATGGATTACGCCTTTTTGGCTCATCGATGCGTTGTGGAAGAGAAACTCCCTCAACGACCCGCGCTTTTTTGATGCGAGTTTGCCGCCTCCATCGACGGGAAATGCGCCCGGCTGGAGTGTGAATGATGTTTTGGACAACGACTGCGCCGCCTCGTCCGCGCAAAATGCCAAATAGGAAAGCGAAAAGCGCTCATGGGCTGTTTCCGCTGCGCTGTTGAGCGAAAGAAGGTTGTTTTTTCCGGAAAGCGCGATTATTGAAAGCGCTATGAGAAGCGCGGAAAATGCAAGGAGCGCCTCGAGCGACAGCTGCCCTCGTTTTTCAGACAGGCGCCTGCGATGGCTCATGAGAAACTCACCTCGTATTGGGAAGGGAATTGCGCCGCCTTCCCGATTTTTGGCTTTTGGCAATATATTGAAATTCCGAGATTGGAAAGATGGAGTTTCTTGTTGAGCGTGTCCGCCTGGAAGGAGCTTTCGCACGAGATTATTGGAAGAGCGCCGTTAGGCAGGAGCGCTTTTTCCAGCTTTTGCATTTCCTCTGATGCAGATATCCGTTCTTGCTCGGTTGGAAGGCCGCACCACAAAAGCGCGTCGCAGCCCTGAGCGTGCATTTTTTCGTCGAATTCGAGCGCGCGGGCGAATGCCGCTTTTTCCACCGCCGGCTTGGCGCCCGCCCGGGAATTGAATGAGGCGGCCCATGCCTGCGATGCGGATTCCCCTATCGCGGAGTAGAACGCCCTTTTTGCCGATACTTCAAAAACCAGAAATGATCGGTAGCCCTCGTATGAGTAGTCGGGCTTTGCAGACGAGACTATGAGTGCGGCTGAAAGAAAGGAAAGAAGGAAGAACGCAGCCACGACAAATGACAGGAATCCGCGTTTCATAAGCGTAAGAGGGGAACTTGGGCGACTATGCCAGTTCCTCCGCAAGCTTTGCAACGTAGTTTGCCGTTTTCTCGATGTCCTCAAGCGCGCACACCGCGACGTTTGAGTGGATGTAGCGGGTGGGCACGCAAATCGCAATAGAGGGTATGCCGCCACGCTCTCCGTATACGGATGCCGCGTCGGTTGCGCCGCCCTCTATCACTTCAAGTTGATAGGGTATTTTCGCCTTCTTTGCGACAGAAACGCATGTTTGGCGCAATTTCGTGTCGGCGTAGTTGCCTCTGCCGCCAGCCTCGACAAGGCAGAGCGCAGGTCCCTTGAAAAGGTGTATGAGCGACTCGTCCTCGCTCATCTCAGGGTGGTCGCCGGCTATAGATGTGTCGACCGCTATGAAAGTGGCAGGCTCTAAATTGTAGGCGGCAATCATCGCGCCCTTGCCGAATGTGGACACTTCCTCCTGCGCGGTGCCAACAAGGACGACGTTTTTGTTCTTGAGCCTTTTTGCTATTTCGATGAGTATGTAGCAGCCCACGCGGTTGTCAAGCGCCTTGCCGGTCACGAGCTTCTTGTTGAGTATCTTCGTGGATATGTCGAACGCTATGGGGTCTCCGATTTTGACGCCCATCTTCTCCGCGTCCTTCTTGTTTTTCGCGCCGATGTCGATGAAAAGATTTTTGTTGTCTATCGCCGATTTCATCTCTTCCGCCTTTTGCATGTGCGGGGGCTTGCTGCCTATAACTCCGTAAATTGCGCCCCCTTCGGTCTGTATCACCACGCGCTGGTTCACAAGCACGCGGTTGTCAATCCCGCCCACCTTTGCGAAGCGGATGAAGCCCTTGTCGTTTATGTACTTCACCAGAAGGCCGATTTCATCCATGTGCGCGCCGATCATGAGGGGCTTCTTTTTTGCCGCAGGCGAGCGCGCCACCACGTTGCCGAAGCGGTCTATCTCGGTTTTGTAGCCTGATTTCTTGAACTCGGCAGCCATCAGCTTGGCTATCTCGGATTCGCTGCCCGGCACGCCGAATGACTCGGTCAATTTGCAGAAAAGTTGCATGTCCACCATTTTTCCCACCCCTAAACTCGCAAGCACTACTGATGGTGGGTGAACTCTCTCAAAGAATAAAAAAGCATGGTAGCCGCTAGAGGGAAAGATGGAAAAGAAATAGAAAGAGGGGCAGGAACTAGCGGTTGCGCCTTGCCCTAAGCTCGAAAGAGATTATTTCGCGCTCTTCCTGGAGGAATTCGATTCGGGTCAGCGGCTTTATAAGCGGGTTAACAATCACGCGCCCGGGGGAAACATCTAGCGGTCCGAACTGGCGAGCATAATCATTCAGTGCAGCTTTAGCGCCTTCAACTACGCCTAAGCGAAACATCTCAAGATGGTTGAGCACAAGCTTCCCGACCAGCCACAGGGTTGGTTTTTCCATGTAGTAGCTTGAGTTTGGTTGCCCACGGATTAAATCGCGATATAATCGGCTCATTGAGTTGAATGCGCCCGACATGTTTGGTGTTTGTGTAGTAAAACCGCCGTTTTTGCCGTTGAACGTATGTTCGTGCAATATGACCATATTTGCAAAGTTTCCTATATTGCGCGCAGTGCGCACGGTCCACGGAGGTTTCCTTGTGTCGCCACGCTCAACCTGATTGGGTGAGTTCATGTGCCCACTTTGATATACTATACTTCCATTCGGAAGAACGGGTTTTTCGCGCTTAATATCCTTGAATGTCATTTCTCCACCTCTTGTGTGTATTTGTGGTAATATGTATTTAAAAAGGGTGTTGTCTTCGAGGTGAGCCGAAAACGGCACTGTGTTTCAAGCCGTGTGTAGACATACTTCAAACTTCATGCCAACTACACATCAATCCTCGTTCCGTCTTCAGCAACCGATACATTCGGGAAAATCTTTTTCGCATCCGAGAGAAGAAGCGAAGTATCTGCGTATCTCCCTGAGAAGTGCGTGAGCAGCAGGCGCTTTGCGCCTGCCTTTTTCGCCGCGCGCGCAGCGTCCTCCGCGGTTGAGTGGCTCGTTTCTTTTGCCTCTTCCTTCTTGTCAGAGGCGAATGTGGAGTCGTGTATGAGAAGGTCCGCGCCCTTTGCGGCTTTTGCAATAGATGGCACTGGCGCGGAATCGCCGGTGTAGACGAGCTTTTTTCCTTCCTGCGAGTAAGTGATGTCTTTTAGCTTCACTAGCTTTCCCTCTACTTTGAGGTTTCCCTTTTCCGCTATTTCGGAGAACATCTTTCCTTTTAGCCCGGCTGCTTTTGCCTTGTCCTCGTAAAAGCGCACCCGCTCCTTCTCTTCAAAGACAAAGCCGAACGAATTCGGTATGTGCTGTACTGCAAATGCACTGACGCTGAACTCGCCAAAGTCTGCAAGCGGCCCGCCTTCCGCAATTTCAATTATTTCAAGGAAATCCTTCCTGCCGAATGTTGCTTTTGAGCCGATTGGGCCATAAAGCTTGAGCTTCTCCTTCCTGCCGTTCAACCCCATTGTCTCGAACATGCCAAACACTCCAAGGAAATGGTCAAGATGAAGATGCGATATGAAAATCGCCTTTACTTTCATGTAGGAAATCCCGAAGCGCATCATCTGCCGCTGCGTGCCCTCCCCGCAGTCAAGAAGGAATATGTCTCCGTCCCTTCGCACCGCTATCGAGGGAAGGCTTCGCGCCACCGTGGGCATTGCCGATGCGGTTCCAAGAACGGTCACTTCGAACATGGAATGATAGGGAATAAGACAGTATAAAAACGCTAGTCTTTTGGCATTTGGGAATGGGGGGTTGGCAACTGCCAAGAACATGAATTTGGAGCTAGCCCTTTCTATTGGCACGCGCCTGTATCGATTCTATTATCCGCAATGTGTCTGTGCGTAGCCGGGCGTCTTTTATGAGATTTGTTACTTCGTGCGCGCATTGGTGGTGGTGTATCGGGCCCCTGTGTGCCATGTCAAGCGCAATCTTCCAGGCTTCGGCGTCTGTTCCCTGGCTGTTGAGGCTTTTCATCCTGCAAGCGATAATGTAAATCTTATCGTAAGTGCCCATGCGCAACTCGTCAGCGAATATGCTTTTTGTCGCCTCAAGTGCGAAGGCGATCTTGCCTAAATCAGCAAACACGGCAGCAGTTTCTGCACAGGCCCTGTCCTTTGCGTGTATGTCTTGGATTCTGCCGGTGAATAAAAATGCGAACGTTGCCTCCCCAAAGGATGCAGCCAGTTTGGACAGATGGAGGTATGTGTTGTCCTTGTTGCAGGACAGAAAAACCTCGTTGTCGGCAATGCGCAGCGCCTTTCGGAAATTGCCCGCGCGCGCCGCTCTCAATGCGACTTTTGCATTGCATGTGTCCTGCTGGAATGGATATTGCGATTTGGGCATTATGGCATTATGCACCATTACAGAGAATCTGAACCAGCACCTAAAGGCGCTGTTGTCCCTATACTTGTGGGCGGTGCTGGGCAGGATCTGCGAGGTGTGTTTTTGCTTGCTTTCCCCTTCGGACAAGCCTTTGGACTGTGTGAATAGTAACTTGAGCATGGTAGTTTTGTGTAACTAAATGTTTATATATGAATGTATGGTTTGATAGAAGGGATCGTTCGGAATGTAGAAACTAGTCCTTGACTTTAATGAGATATGCGCCAGTTATCATAACCACTATGGCAAGCGCGATTATCGACACCACCGGATTCTGCTTGAGGAACTTTATGGGGTCGCGCGAGTCGCCTTCTGGTTTTAGATGGTCCAAAAAGTTGCCTGCGTCAGACTTGTTCGATTCCTCCAAGAAAGACTGGTTCTGCTCATGCGAGGATGAATTGTTTGTGCCGTTATTCGCGCTTGTTGAATTCAGCTTCAGGATGTCTTTGAGGAAATCGAAAAAGCCGCCTGCTGACTTTTGGATCTCGTCTCCGACTATGGTGGATTGCACCACTTCGGATTGAAGCGTTATCGGCGAATTGCTTCTCCCGCTTTCCCCGATTATCGATATCGGGATCTGCACCGACAATATTGAGGAGTTTGCGCAAGAGCCGGCAACAACGTCGCAGCGCAGGTGGCTTTCGATGGTTCTCGCCTCAGGATTGAAGACAGTTGGGAAAAATGCGCTTGAGTTGTTCTGCGCGGTTGCGGTTATTTTCACAAGCACGGACTTCCCTTCAAGCCCAAAAAGCGCTTGATCCGGAACGGCCCAGAGTGCGGTTATATTGCCGTCGTAGCGCATGCCAGGGATAAGGCTTGTGAAATTGATGCTGTATTCATAGCTCACCAGCCGCTCGACCGGAGAGGCCGAAAACTGCACCTCGTCTGTGAAGGAGGCTGCCAGAAGATATGATAGGAAAAACAATCCTGCCGGGCTTGACATGGGATTCCAACTCCGCAGGAATATTTAAGCATATAAGGAAGCCGCCCATGCGCAAAGCCGCAAGCGCATAAAGAGCGGGCCACTGCGATGGGAATGAAGCGCTGTGAAAGCGGGCTACCGCACCCGCCTCTTCCTCAGCCAGCCTGCGTTGCTCTTGTAGAAAGTGCGGATGTCGTCCATGTCGTTTAGCAGCATGAGGGGGCGCTCAAGGGAAAGCCCCCATGCAAGCACAGGATACCTTCCGCAAAGCGGCAGGGACACTTCCGGGCGGAAAATGCCTGCGCCGCCAAGCTCGAGCCACTGCTTCTTCTTGTCGAAATAAACCGATACCTCGAGCGAAGGCTCGGTGTAGGGGAAGAAACTTGGCTGGAAGCGTATTTTCTCAAAGCCGAGCTTGCGGTAGAATTCCTTGAGGCACCCCAGCAAATCCCTAAACGTGGCGCCTTCCCAAACCACTATCCCCTCGACTTGGAAGAACTCGGCCAAGTGCTTGTAGTCGGTTGCCTCGTTCCTGTAAACCTTCCCTATGGAAAAGTACTTTTTCGGGTTTTTGCCCTGGCAGCGCTCGTAGAGGTAGCGCGCGGAGAGCGAAGTCGTATGCGTGCGGAGCACCTGCTTTGACGCCACTTCCCCGCTCCACTCCCCGCCCCAGCAGTCCTCATGGGTTTTCTTCACCTTCGCGACAAGTTTTCCGTCCTGCGGAAGCTTGCCTTTCCCTTTGAGGTAAAACGTGTCAGCAAGGTCGCGCGCCGGATGGTCCTGCGGCTGGAAGAGCGCATCGAAATTCCAGAATGAGGACTGCACTTCCGGGCCTTCCATTTCCTCAAAGCCCATTTCGATGAATATCGTGGTGATTTTCTTTCGAAGCGCGTGAATCATGTGCCTTTTTGCCGGAGTCGGGATTTCCACGGGTGCGGAAACGTCGTACTTGCGAAAAAGCGCCCCTTTCCATGAGCCCGAGAGGAGCATTTCCCGCGTAAGCAGGTTCACTTCGGCTGCCTGGTTGGGCGCGACACGTTGATTTGCGCCCGAAATAGGCGAGAGGTAAATTGTCTTCATGGTTGATTGCGATGCGAGCTTGCGCTTTTCAAGAATGGCAAGCACGTCCGCCCTAACCCCTTTGCCTTCCTCGATTGCCTTTATCGCGCCTAATGGGGCGTATTCTTCCTCAGGCTTTTTTTGGGGGCGAAGATTTCCGGCTTCGATTTTCACCCAGCCGTTTTTCATGGCCCATGGCATGCCGACTGCCTTTTCCTCCGCTGATAGCGCCGAAATCGGCTTTCCTGCCGCTGCCGCAAGATAGACTCGCTGCTCGGGAAACCCGCTCGATAGGTAGCGTTTGGCTTCTGAAGACAGAGCCGTTTTCTTCTCCTCGAGCGATTCTGTTGAAATCAGCCCCTTCTCCTTGAGGCTTTCCGCAAAGGAGAGCACGGAACCCAAGGGCACGCCTGCCCTGTCCGCCACTTCCTGCGCGGACGACCTTTTGGCAAGCACTGAGATGATTTTGGTTTCGACCTGGTGTAGCTGTGGCATGGGGGCACCTACTTTGCGCTTAGCCGGTTGAAGTAATATGCGGATGCAGCGCCTGCGGCCAGGATGAAGAGGGCGGCCAGCCCCTCGGGGCCCAGGAAGAACGCAACCACGGACTGCTGGAAGTCCCTGAAGAAATCAAGCACTTCGCTCTCAAGCGAAGACTCGACCTCGAATGTGAATTCGAATTTTGAGAGCGCGTCCCCTCCCCAGGAGAAAGTCCGCTCCGCCCCAGTATAGTAGCGCCTGTTCGACTGGGAATCGTAGCGGAATAAGAGCGTGTCGTTTATGTTCTGCGGCTGGGAGGAAAAGTATATCTTCTCGGACGAGGTGGGGATGGTTATTGAAATCGTTGTGCCCTTGGGAAGGACCAGGTCCCCGGTTTTTGTCTGCTCGAACGAAAGCGCGTCCTGCGCAAGCGAATAGCGGGCGGTGCGCGGCTTGTACCGGAAAACCTTGATTAGGCCGGAGCCGTTCTGCGAAGATGGCACCAGGTAATCAAGCACTATGGTGGCATAGCATGTGCCCAAAAAAGAGTTGCACCTTTCCACTGCCTGGGGGGTGATCCGCAGGTTTTCGATGTCAAGGTTCGCACGGCTTACGTGATGGCGCATTTCGGAAAGACCGGTGCGGTTCTTCCAGGTCGCAAGGTCGGAATATGCCGCCCGGGTGGCTTCATAAAGGTCACGTGAGGACTGCCCGCCCAGCACGATTTCGAGCCTCTCCTCGACATTCACGCTTCCGTCCTTGTTCACGTTCGCTGCGACCGAAAGCGACTTGTGCGCAAAATCGGCGAATACGCCCCCCGACAGGAGGAGCAAAAGCGCGAGAGATATGAGCATGTTTGACGTCGAAACTCCCATGGAAGACCTTTAGGGTAATATGTATTTAAATATGTGGAATTAAAGAGGGCTTTATGCGCTCGATAACATACCTTGGGCATTCCTGCTTCCAGGTGAGGCTAGGCAATGTCACCATGCTTTTCAACCCGGCGGTAGCGGACAGCGTTTCGGGCAAGGCAAGAAACGAGAAAAGCGGGCTCAACTACCATGCGGTGCGCGAATGCGACCTCATATTGCTTTCAAACGAGGGCCCGTGGAACTGCGAGCCGGAAGTTGTGAAGGAGATTTCCGAGCGGTGCTTTTCAAGCGTGGTTGCGCCAAGGCCGGCGCTTTCCAAAATCAATGTCACGGACAGGTTCAAGATAGACGTCCGGATCGGAGACCGGTTTTCCGTGAAGGGCGTTGACATCGAAGTGGTGAAAGCGGTCCACCCGCAGGCGCAGTACCCGGTCGGCTACATAGTGAAAGGCGACGGGCTGGCGATATACCATGCCGGCGACACATACAGCTTCACAGATATGGGAAGGATAAAGTGCGATGTCGCCCTTGTGCCGATAGGCGGAGGGGGCACGATGGATCCGTTTGCCGCAAACAGCTCGGTCAAGGAGATGCGCCCGAAAGTCGCGGTGCCGATGTCGTATAACACCCACGAGGGAATAATGCAGGATGCCGCGGAGTTCACATCCGACCTTGGCGGATTGACCAAAGGGGTTGCGCTCCGCATAGGGCAGGAGATGAGGCTCTAGGTTTGCGCGTTTTTTCCATGGTTTCATAGTGATTTTCGTTAATTGGAGGGATTGAGATGATAACTGGAATAAAGATAAGCAAGGTCGAGGCAAAACGCGACAAGGATGACGAAGTGGCGGGCCTCAACATAAACATAGGCGTCGATTCGGTTTCCGCCAAGGGAGGGGACATAACAATCGCATTCAATTACTCCGCCACATACCTCGAAGGGGTCGGGGAGCTTAAGATGACCGGCGTCGTCACGTCAAAAGAGGACGGCAAACTCGCAAAGGAAATCACCGAAAAATGGGAGAAGGAAAAGAAACTGCCGGACAACTACGCCGAGCTTGTGCTAAACGCGGTGAACTACGCCTGCGGAACGAACGGCACGCTCGTGGTGCGCGCGATAAACCTCGCCCCTCCGATTGTCCCGCCGAGGATTCAGCTCGGCCCGCAGGGCAAGCAATAGGCGGACCTGTTTCTTTTATTTCATATTTTCTTTTTTATAGCAATGCAAATCCCATCGGATTTGCAATGGCGGACGGATTTTTTGCGAAAACTGCCGTCAGCCAGGTATCTTCGGATTTCCCGGCTTTTGCTTTTCGAAACGAGGCATCTCTGTTTTGTTTTTAAACCTGAAACCCGTTTAACACCCGCATGGAACCAGCCTTAGCGGTCGGCATAAGCATAACAGTCATCATGCTCTCTGCGCTCCTTTTCGACAGGCTGCGCCTTCCGAACATACTTGGCATGCTGGTCGCCGGAATACTGATGGGCCCCTACAGCCCGCTTGCGCACACCGAGCTCTTCGGCATCAACTTTGGCCAGATAATAATCTCCGAGCCCGAGCTTGTCGGCGTGTTCGCGGTCATGGGCTCGGCGCTCATACTGTTCGGAATCGGCCTTGAGTTCTCGATAATAAGGATTGCGCAGCTTGGCATGTTCACGTTCCTTGCCGCGGTGATAAAGATAGGGGTGGTGTATGTCACCGCTTATTCCCTCCTGATAGTGTTCGGCTTTGACGCCCCGTCCTCCGCGCTCGTCTCAATCGCACTTTCCTTCTCCTCGACCCCGATAATAATCAAGCTCCTTGAGGCAGGGGACAGGATACGCCGCCCGGAAGTGCCGTTCATCATCTCCATACTCGTGATAGAGGACCTCCTGGCGGTGTTCTTCCTTGGGCTGGTGGCAAACCCGGCTGCGGATGCGACGGAACATTCTTTCATACTCTCCCTGGTCCGGGTGGTGCTGACTTTCGTGTTCGCGTATGTGTTCCTCTCGCGCGTGATAAGCCGCTTCCTCAAGCTCGTGTCCCACAGCGACGAGCTTTTGATACTCGCAACCGTCAGCCTCGTGCTCGTCATAGGCTATATTTCCGAAGGGATCGGCCTTTCGTTCTCGGTCGGCGCTTTCCTTGCAGGGAGCACGATAGCCGGCTCTTCGGACTCGCGCAAAATAGAGGAAAAAATAAAGCCGTTCAACTCGCTGTTCTCATCGTTCTTCTTTTTCTCAATCGGCCTGCTGGTCAACATACAAGCCGTGTTCTCCGACGTGCCGCTTCTGCTGCTGTTCATATTCGTAGGGATTGCGGTGCGATTCGTCGCAGCGGGCATTTCCACGTATTTCGGAGGCTTCCCCGGAAGAAGCGCGTGCTTTTGCGCGGCAGGCTTCCTTCCCCTCTCCGAGCTTTCGCTCCTCATTGTAAGCCAAGGGATAGTTGGGGGCATGGTTTCGTCTGGCTTCCTGGGAAGCTTCGCATTCGCGATAATAGTGTCCTCCTTCGCCTCGGCATGGCTCATATCGCGCGAGAACGAGATATACAACTTCATACAGGGCGCCTGCCCGCAGCTTGTGATAGGCAACCTGCGCCTGCTCCGCTCGACCGCGCTCGGCATGCGCCGCGCGGTCTCCGAAACGTCCAAATACTACCGCGTGGTGGAAAAGCTCCCTTCCATTTCGTCGCACACAGACCAGTTCTCCACGCGAGAGCAGATGGTTCTGACCGCGAAGAACGCGTCCGTCCTGATTGTTGTGTCTGTTGTTTGCTTCCTTGCCCTCTTTTTCATGCAGTCTTTCGAGTGGCAGTTCCTTGACACGTTCTTCGTCTTCATCTTCGGCGGATTTTTGGTGTCGTCCGCGCTTTTCCTAGTCAATGCGAAATCGGCAATAAGCCTCCTCATCAAGATGATGGTGCGCTCGAGTTCGGGGGCGAAATACGCGGCGCTCGGGCACTTCCTCTCGTGCGCGTTCTTCCTAATGTTCTGCGCATTCTACTTCTGGGCGTATCTGCTTGCGCCGTCCTCCCTCTCGGTGATATTGATTCTCCCGTCCCTGGCTTTTGCGGCAAGAAGCTTCGCGACCGCGGTGCAGCTCATATTCTCCGGAAAAATGATGCGGTAATTAAAGTTGACTCCGGCGTTTCCGCCCCTCGGGCCGCCCGCCGGAATCCTCGCGCCAAATAAGCAGCAAGCGCCCCTGACGCCATGCGTTAAATCAACCATCCGAAAAATGCGGCTGCTGTTTGGCCAAAAAAATGCATCCGCTATTGAATTCGGGCCTTCATCGCGGAATGGCACGCTTTGTCCGCATCTGCAAATATAATAAAAAGGGAAAAATCAGCAGTTTACCGTGCTGCCCGCTATTGAGCCTAGAACCACTGGCGCAATCACGGCAATCATTATTCCGATAAGCGCGCCTGTCAGGCAGGAGGTGGCCCACACGTTTGCGCGCGCCCTCGTCTCCGCGCCCATCATCTGGCCGGATGCGTATATCACGGCTGCAAGAAGCACCATCAGCATCGCCGCCACGGGAACCATCTGGCGAAGCCCCTCGCACAGGCTGGAAAGCGCTGCTTGTAGCTTGGAGGTTGGCGATGTGGGGGAAACCCCTCCTGCAAAAACAACACCGACCATCGCTATAACAATCATCAAAACGAATATTTTCGATCCCATGCAAACACCTTCATATTCAATCCAGCATAGATTTTAATCCTATTCTAAATTGCTAGAGCTTACTCGTTTTCTTTAACACCTAGTTCATTCACAAGTTTAATCCAATCCTCGCGGTACTGTTTCACTAGCTTCGCTTGCGGGGTGCCCCAATTCACCCAAATTTTACTAGCCACTTCCGCATCAGTCATGTCCGCCAGATCAGAATGCTTCAGTCTAAGCTCCTTGAAGACCGTCGTTGCATTAGCGGTGCCATAATTGAGTCTACCGTCGGCAGTGACACTCGATGGGAGCGTATTCCAATACCCCCCCCAATCAGCAGAAACCGTTTCCACCTTCGTCTCCTGCGCCTGCTCTTCTTTTTTCTCTCCGCCTTGGGGCGCGGGCACGGGCGTGTTTGGGTTTTGGACTTCAACTATCTCAAACCCGCCAGAATGGTACCCTTTTTCAAATATCTTGTATGTTCCAGGCCCCAAAGCCGCTAAATCGCCCGCGACGATTTCCAGATTGGCGTGCTTGTCCGTTTTTAGGGGGATTTTCACGCGATCCGGATCCCCTGTCACCGCGGCTAATCTGTACAAGCCGTCAATGGTTAATTTTCCTTTGGCTTCTGTTCCGTATTTGTCCTGTAATTTTGAATCCTGCGGTTTTAATGAGGCCATAAGATACTGATTGGTGGCATATTTTCCTTGTTCGTTTTTCCAAACAGAAACCTTGTCGCCACCAACCTCACGGGGGACGATGGTCTCAACGCCATTGACGGTTTTTTTGACGTTTTCGACGACTTTGATTTGTATTATATTTTTGTTTTCCACCTTTTTTTCATCTGTAAACGCGTCTTTCACAGATTTAACCGTCGGGCGCCCCCACAATCCAATGAGATATGTGACTGGCTGTATCCAAATTCCTATAGTAGCTATCCCTGCGACAACGCTCAACGTCGGGTGCTTTTTTATCCAATCCTTTATCTTACTCCATCTTGTTGGATCCTTATCCGGGGTGTTGGACTTGTTTTCGGTCGAAGGAGTCTGCTGGTCGCCTTCTGTCTCGCTTTCGGTCGAAGTTGTCGGCTTGCTGCCTTTTTTGTTCTTGCCTTTTGCCATGTAGGGCTGGTCCAATGATTCTGTCCTAGCTCCAGTAAGTGGGATGGGCAACAGACGAGACAGGTCTTTAACCGTTTCTGTCGAGATGGGCGGCACTTGGACAATCGGGTAGGGAATCGGCTGCACGAGCGTTTTTGTGATCGATGTGGATATTTCCATGCTCTGCTTGACTTGCGCGATTTGGGAATCCAGCATTCTCTGCAGGTTGGCAATCTCCTGCTGGATGGCCTGGCTTCCATCCAAGATGTACTTGGAGGTTGATTGTGCGGCATTTCCAACCGCTGTCGATGCTTTTGGAATGGAATACCTTATCACGTCGTTGCTAGCCATGGGGGTTGGCATCACAAGCATGCCTGCAATCCCCAGCACCCCGGTGAGCGTTGTGGCTGCCGGTATCGAAATCGAGCTTGCCTTTGAAAGAACGTCGTCCCATGTGCTGGAAAGCCCCTGGGTAAAAATCTGCCCGGCGGTCTGGTTTGGGAAAACCAATGCCGTTTCTGCAGTATAGCATAGCGAAAGGGCGGGAGCCGTGGCAACCCCTGCCAAGGCAACCGTGCCTCCCGGTGCCGGCTTGGCGTTTTTTTGGTTAATGAACCCCTGCTCTAAACCAGCCTGGATGCCGTCGTATTCCGACGCTTTCGCCTGGATCTGCCTCATTGTGGCGTAAAATTCATCATGGTTTTTTGCAGACGGGAGCTGTTTTGCCAGCCTTGTGAGCTCATCGCTCGCCTCTTTGAGATTATCATCCACGGATTTGACTATGTGCGGCAGGCTGCGGACCAGGTCATCAGATATGGCCTTCTTTTGGTCGTATGAAAGGGAATACGTCGATGCCATTTCTTGTATTTTATCGGCCTGCATCAATATTTCGGCTTGTTTTATGCTTCCAGCATTGAGCCAGTCGATTGCCGTGTTGGATCTCTTCGTTTCATATTCGCCGTTCTTGCCGATGCTGGTGCAGATATGCCGGTAATCGTTTTGCTCGGATGAGCCGTTGTTGTATGCGAGATACCTCTCCAAGTCCTGGGAGCCAAACTGCGTAAGCCCGGTTTTTTGCATGTCCTCGGAAACCTGGGAAAGGGTGTAGATGCAGTGTGCGCCCTGGCTTTGGAATGAGAACCTGTCTAGAACATCAGCTATCCCGAGTGTTTCGTTCGGATTGCCGTTCATCGAAAGCCAGAGAAGGTTCTTCAAAACCCGCTCGCAGTGGTCCTTTGAAATAATTCCAGCTTCACCCAGCCATCTTCTCGTGTGCCCTTCATAGGCGAGCATTTTCTCAACCTTGGGAAGCTGGTCTTTCGGAATCCTTGACTGATATTCGGACAATACGTTGCCCACCATTTCATTCCATTTTGCCTGTTGCTGTTGAGATGCTGTGTTTTGCTTTTGCGCCATATTCCCACCCCTATGAGCTCGATTCTGCCCGAAGCATCAGCGATTTTCCGCCGTGCATGTCCAGCCATGCCTTGACCTTCTCGAAATTGCCCGCGATTTCGTAATCGCCTTCCATTATTTCCATGAACTCCTTGTTCGATTCGTAATTCCCGTAAACAACCGCTGCGTAGGTGGCGATTGCGATTTTTGCCTCGCTCTCGACCTTCTTCGCCTCTCCCGCGCCCCATTTCCTCTTGGCTTCGGCTATCCGTTTAGGGTAGTTCGCAAGCTCTGCGACCGATTCGTCGATGAAAAGGAGGGGGAGGTAAAAATCCTCGATGCTGGCTTGCCGGTCTGATGGCGCCTTTTTCTGCCCTCCGGCATTTAATTTTGTTATCTTGGACTTTAGTGAAAAATCGCTCTTGTTCAAAGCCATGGGACCACCTTGCATATTATATGCCGTGATTGTTTTAAGTACTTTGCCCCATTACATCGCGGTGCGGTGCTGTCATGAAAATAACGCTTGATTGGAGAAAGACGGTCCAGGAGAATGCCAACCATTGCTATTCTCTTGCAAAGGAGCTTGCCAAAAAACAGGAGGGGGCAAGACGCGCAATAAATGAGACTGATGGGCAGCTTGCGCAGGCGCATGAGAAGAAGGCGGCTGCGACCGAAAGCAAGGCGCAGCCGATCATGAGGCGGAAGAGGGAATGGTTCGAGAAATTCCGGTGGTTTTACACTTCGGGCGGGAAGCTCGTGATTGCAGGCAGGGATGCGAAACAGAACGATTTGCTGGTTTCGAAGATGATGGATGACTCTGATTTGTTCTTCCATGCGGACATACAAGGCGCGCCTGCGACCATCCTGAAAGGCGGGAAGGGCGCGGGAGAAGAGGAGAAAGGCGAGGCGGCCCAGTTTGCCGCAAGCCATTCCTCAGCATGGAAAACCGGCGCTGCGGCGGTGGATGTCTATGCGGTTGGAAAGGAACAGCTCGCAAAGCATGCGCAGGGCGGTTTTGTTGGCGCGGGCGGCTTTGCGATAACAGGCGAGAGGGAATGGTTCAGAGACACGCCTTTAGGCATTGCAATGGGGGAAAAGGACGGGGCGGTGCTCTGCTTTCCTGAAAGGCATCCCGACTCCAAGAAGATGAAAATAGATGTCAGGATGGGCTTTGTTGAGAAGGGAAAGGCGGCGAAGATGATTGCGCATCTTCTCAACGCAAGTATTGACGAGGTGCTCGCCGCGCTTCCGTCAGGAAAATTCGCAGTTAAAGAAAAAAAATAGGTGTTTTGCTTGTTCTTGAAAATAGCGGATGGCACGCATATGCTAAAGATGGATTCGCGAGTATGCGGCACGGTTTATTTGATTGAGGAAAACGGGAAGCGCCTTTTGATAGACGCAGGCGACGGGGAGCTTCCGGACTTCGGCTTTGTCCCGGACGTGTGCATCCTCACGCACGGGCACATCGACCACACGAAAGGGGTAAAGGAGAGCTGGAAGGAGGTGCTGCTGCACCCGATGGAATTCGGGTTTGGGGGGCCTTACCTTGAAATACCCAAAAACGCCAAGGACAACCCGATGAAGCCGCTGAAATTCTGCTCGCATACCCTTGAGTTTTTCTACACGCCCGGGCACACGGATGGCAGCATCTGCATACTTGACCGGAAAACCGGGCTTCTTTTCTCAGGCGACACGAAATTCGCAAACGGCGGCTGCGGAAGGACTGACCTTGGCGGAAGCGATGATGAGATGAGGGAAAGCCTCAAAGCGATTGACCGAATCGGCTATAAAATCCTCTGCCCCGGGCACGGGGAAATTGAAAAACGAAAAAGCCGCTAGGTGCGTGTGATGATGAAAGGGCACGAGCTTCGGGCACGCCACAAAGAGATGCGCCCTCTTGTTGAAGAAAGGCTTGCGGATTTCAAGCGCGCAGGAAAGAAAGGCGGGCGGGCGCTTTTCGAGGAGCTGTCCTTCTGCCTATTCACCCCGCAGAGCAAGGCGCGTTTTTGCGATTTGGCGGTAAGGGAACTTTTGAAGAGCGGGCTTCTTTTCAAAGGGGATGAAAAACAGATCGCAGCTGTCCTCTCGAAAAGAACGCGCTTCCACAACAACAAGGCAAGATACGTCTTAGCTGCAAGGGAACGTTTCTCGCCCGATGGCTTTGCGCCATTGGCCAGGCTTACCTTCCATGGGAGCGAAAAGGAAGCCAGGGAAAAACTCGTGCGGGATGTTTTGGGGCTCGGAATGAAGGAGGCTAGCCACTATTTGAGGAATGTGGGGCGAGGCAGGACCATCGCCATACTTGACAGGCATATCCTTCGGAACCTTGTTTCGTGCGGCGCGATTCCCTCGCTGCCGAAAAGCCTCACCAGGAGAAAATATCTCGAAATAGAGGGAAGCATGGAAAGGTTCTGCAAAAAAAGCCGCGTGCCCCTCTCCCATCTGGACCTTGTTTTCTGGGCTGAGGAAACAGGGGAAATATTCAAGTGACTTTCTGTCCGCCGGGAGCCTGCCCATAGCGGGCGCAGATGTTTTCAACCAAATAGGCGGCGTTTAAAAGCCGTGCCGCTTTTTTGGCAAAATGCGAATTGAACCGCTCGATTGCAAAGCTCATTGTTTCAAGAAGAAATTCCAGGGGAAGGAGGAATACGCCCGGCACCGGAAAGGCGAGCACCGAAACAAGGACTGCCCTTCTGGCAGCAGGCATAACCGGCCTTAGGGCATAGACGCCTTTTTGCAGCTGCTTTTCAGACTCCGCACCCAGCGCATCGACCAAGACGTCTTTTTTGTCAATGGTGAAAGAGGTTGCGCTTGCAAGTTTTATCAGGAGCGCCTCGCGCTTGCCGTAATGCGGCTCATCCCTGCCCAGCCTGTCGCTCTGCTTGATGTAACGCGCCATGTTGCGGACAAATTCGCTTTGTTTTTCGCGGGGGACGCCTAGCAGCTGCATGGTAAAGCAATGCTTGGAATGGATGGGCATAAAACTCAACATAAACGTAATGTGTGATAGTGTTTATAAATATGTGTATTGTGCCGGCTTTGCGCCGCGTATTTGCAGGAAGCCGCCCGGAAGAAACCAGTGAGATTTTTAAGTGAAATGGCAAAATTGATGGATATGCCAAAAGTGTACCTGGACCATGCGGCAACCACGCCGCTTTCTGATGAAGCGCTAAAGGCAATGAGGCCGTTTTTCTTTAAAAAATTCGGCAATGCATCCAGCCTTCATGCTTTCGGAAGGGAGGCAAAAGAGGCGCTTGATGCTGCGAGAGGGCAGGTAGCGGCGGGCCTGTGCTGCTCACCAGAGGAGATAGTTTTTACATCGGGAGGGACAGAAAGCGACAATCTGGCGATAAAGGGCGCGGCTTACGCAAGCAGGCACAAAGGAAACCACATAATAACAAGCAGCATCGAGCACCCGGCAGTGCTTTCCACCTGCAAGTTCCTTGAGAAACAGGGGTTTTCCGTGACTTACCTTCCTGTTTCAAAAGAGGGGTTTGTTAGCCCTCGGGATGTGGAAAACGCAATCACCCAAAAGACCGTGCTTATCACCATAATGCACGCCAACAACGAGATTGGCACCATACAGCCCATATCGGAGATTGGAAAAATCGCAAAGGAGAGAGGCGTGCTTTTCCATACCGATGCCGTCCAGACCGTGGGCAAGATAAAGACCGATGTGAATACCCTCGGCGTGGGCATGCTTTCGCTTTCGGCGCACAAGTTCTACGGACCAAAGGGAATAGGCGCGCTTTTTGTGAGGAAGGGCGTGAGGCTGGAGCCTTTGCTGCATGGCGGCGAGCACGAGGGGCACTTTAGGTCTGGGACTGAGAATGTTGCAGGTATTGTGGGGCTTGGATGCGCAATGGCGCTTGCGCAAAAGGACATGGAAAACGAAGCTCTAAGAGAGCAGAAGCTCCGCGACAGGATGATTGATTCCTTGCTCTTAGAAATAGGGGAAAGCTGGCTCAACGGGAGCAGGCAAAACCGGCTTTTCAACAATGCCAATTTCGGCTTCAAATACATAGAGGGGGAAGGGCTGGTGCTTTTGCTTGACGGCAAGGGAATTGCGGCAAGCACAGGGTCTGCCTGCTCCTCAAAAAGGCTGGAGCCTTCGCATGTGCTTACCGCGCTCGGGCTGCCGCCCGAGGAGGCGCATGGCTCTTTAAGGCTCACGCTTGGCAAAGGCACTACTGGAATGCAGGTGGATTATCTCCTGGAAGTGCTGCCCGCCATAGTAAAAAAACTTCGGAAGCTTTCGCCCATGAAAAAAGGGGCGGAATGGAAAGGAACAGAGGTAGAACATGGCTGACATTTATTCGAAAAAAGTGATGGAGCATTTCTATCACCCGAAAAACACCGGGGAGATGAAAAAGCCTGATGCGATAGGTGAGGTAGGCAACCCGGTATGCGGCGACGTCATGAGGCTCTACATCAAGGTGAAGGGGGGAAAAATAGCCGACATAAAATTCCAGACAATGGGCTGCGCAGCGGCGATTGCCACTTCTTCCATGGTGACCGAGCTTGCCAAGGGAAAGACGTTGGAGGAGGCGCAGAAGATAACCCGGCAGGATGTCGCGGATGCGCTTTCTGGGCTTCCTCCGATAAAGATGCACTGCTCCAACCTTGCGGCAGACGCGCTGCATGCCGCAATCGGCAACTATTTGAGGAATTTGGAGAAAAATGCGCCGCTATCCGGGAAAGAAATTAAGCAAAGAGAATGAAAAACAGCGAAGCAATTGCTAGTTTTTTGCAGAATACCAAACGTAGACGCCCCTGCCAACCCACTCCTTGGCATCAGAATCATTGGCTTCCGCCTGGAGCGGCAGCCCGATCGCGATAGCGTCCCATGGATTCAGGCCGAGGCACCCTAGTGTGTTCACATATATATAGCTGTTTTCTGCCGCGTAGGGGACATTCATCCCGTGTATGAGAATATATCTCTTCAGGGTGTTTGAATTACTTGTATCCAGACCTGAAAGCTGCCATCCCTTCCACGAACCTTTGTTCGGGAACTCGATTTTCATGAGCCCGGACGGGGTTGCGTGGGATCCGACCACATTTGAGGTTTTGGTGACTTCAACCAAATCCCCGTTCCCTTCGCCATGCGCGACTTTTATCGCCCCTAGAAGTATCATCGAATCGAAATCAACGAGATAGAAGCGGTTCGTGTTGCTTTTTTGCGTGTAATCGACCACGATGAACTTGCCCTTCTTTATCTTGCCTGAAGAAACCGCGGCAGAGTAGCTTTTGTATGCCTCCGAAAAAGCGCTGAACGCCATGCGGCTAAGCTCCTTGGAAGACTGGTGCAAGAAGGAGAGCGTCTTGAGCTGCTCTTCGCTTATTGTAGCATGCGCCGCAGCCTTTTGGCTTGAGGCATTCACGCCATTGCCAACCACCAGGCCGGATGGGGGCGTCTTGGGATTTGAACCTGGAGCCTTTGTAGTGAGCGTCTCGGCCTGGACTGCCATTGAAGAGAATGTGAAGAAAGCAAGGGTGATGATGGAGGCTGTGCGAAGCGGGATTCCTTTTGCCGCCTGCACTGTGTGTGGGCTGCCCTGCCCACCTGTTTTGTTGAGATTGGTTTTGAATGGTTGTTCCATGGCATCCACACCTATAATGGGATGTGTTAAATAATATATGGATATGTTTAAAAGCGTTCTTATAAGAAAATAATATATAATGGTTGTATAAAAATAAGTACTATGGTTAGCAGTGTGGAATTGCCCTATATGCCGATACAGAATGTTATTTCCGCCAAGGCGCAGGACAGGCAGCATTTTGTTCTCGAATTTGTGAACGGCGGATATAGTGGAGTGCGCGTGCTGCGCGATGAGGGAAACGGCAAGTGTTACGACTATATGACAAAACGAACCTTTGATTCGATTGAAAAAGCCATGCAAGGGGCAGGAATAACGAAAGCGACGGTCCACACAATCGAAAAAAACTCGTTCGTGTCGCCTGCTTATGACAAGCCAAACACCGTCCCAGTGGCAACAACGCGCGAAATCAACTTGGGCGGTGGCGCGGCAGCTGTGCAGACCCAATCCGATGGATTCATGATAAATGCAGAGGACAAGGCAATTTTAGAGTTGATCCGGCTTGCGCGCGAAAGCGCGGACGCTTTCACCGAGGCGATAAAACCAGATATGGGAAGGTCGCTATGCGCAGACCGTGTGTATGCTCTAAAAAACAGGCTTTTCAGGAGACTTGGCCTCGCATCCAACGAAATCCCTGAAAATGCCTGGAACCTCTCCAAAAAACGGAGCCACGAAAACCTTTACGATATATCTTCTGGAACCGAATATGTGATAAGCACCACCGCCACGAAAAAAATCGGCGGCAACGCAGTCGAAGTGGCGCAGGACGTAACCTGCAAGGAATGGGATGATAAGACAGTGGAGTTTATCCGGAGTTTGCCGGCAGGCACGATAATCACACTGAGATTCCTTGGGACTTCGCACGCTGAAATCGATGTCAACAAGCCGACCCATGCTATATTTTGCCAAGGGAACGGGATTATCCTCCATGACCCGGGAGGCGGAAAGATTGAGATTGTGGATTTCAACCGCAGAATTAGCAACCAGCCGGGCGTTTATGGATATGATGAACAGAAGCATAGAAACGGCGATGTGTATGCCTCGTTCATCGAGTCTTTCAAGATAGTGCCGGACTCGGGCGTTTACTACCCTGATGTGAAAAATATGAAGCCCCTTTCCGAAAAGTTGCAGGGACTTACCCCTGAAAGGGTTGGGCTGGACAGCAATGCCACGCCGGAAAAGTTTGCCCGCGCAATCAGCAAGGCGACCAACATAGGCATACCTTACAACGAAGCGAAAGGAGTTGGCATACCCTACACGTCCGTGCTTGCGGAAATCCTGAACCAAAACGGCATAAGCGGGGAAGACTACAATAAAGTTCCAGACAAGAAAATGACTGTTGATTTGTACAGCCCGGGGCTTGCGCCTGATAAATACGCTTTGAATGAATAAATTGGCATCTGCTTATGAAAATCAGATATCGTGTTTCGATATAGATAATAAGATGGAGAATGGGCTTGAGCACATGATTCGTTTTGGTCCTGCGGGAATACCCATCGGCACGCCAGGCAATGGCGGCACTGTGGAAGGCATAGCCTACTGCCGGAAAATCGGGCTTTCCGCCATGGAAGTGGAATTTGTCCATGGTGTGAAAATGAAGGAGGAAAGCGCAACGCTTTCGCGCGCTTCCTCGGAAAAGAGCTCTGTTTCGCTCTCCTGCCATGCGCCCTATTACATAAACTGCTGCGCAAAGGAGAAAGCGAAGCTGGACGGAAGCGTGCGCCATATTGTCGAATGCGCGAAAGCTGCCGATTGGCTTTCAGCGTCGCCGGTTGTTTTTCATCCAGGTTACTACATGGGGCGGGCGCCTGTGGAATGCAAAAAGATAGTGGAAGAAACGCTGGAGCGCTGCTTTTCAAAAATGGAAACGCTTGGCATAAAAGGCGTGAAGCTTGGCGCGGAGCTTACCGGAAAGAAATCGGCGTATGGCTCGCTTGAGGAGATAATCGCCCTTTCAGAGCATTTCGGAGCGGACAGGCTCATTCCCGTAGTCGACTTTGCGCATTACCATGCGAGGGTGAAACGGCTTTCGAGCAAGGCGGACTTTGCGGAAATACTCGTTAAATTGGAGGCTGTGCTTGGAAATGCCGCTGTGAATGGATTCCACTGCCATTTTTCAGGCATAGAGTTCACAGATGCAGGGGAGCGGAACCATTTGCCGATAGGCTCGAATTCCCCTCCGTTCCCGCCTCTTGCCCGCGCACTGAAGGAACGGGGATTTGAAGGAACTGTGATTTGCGAAAGCCCGCTTCTTGAGAAGGATGCACTGGTGCTGCAGAAGGAATATGCCCGTTGCAAATGATAATGCGCATCCAGCGAAACGAGTAAATAATGCCTGCATCAGAATCTGCTTATGCCAATTTCAGCCCACCGCATAAATGAAACCCTATTTCCAAATGAGAGGGGGACCGGTGTTGAGATTCTCAAGTCCATCCCGAAGAAAACTCCCGTTGTAACACTGGATCTCCAAAAGCTTGCAATCCAATCTGCGCGGGACGTCAAGGCGCTTTTGATAGAGGCGCTGGTGCCGCATAATGGAAAGCCCTATTGCGCTGATTTCGCTTTTGCAGTCAGGCAGGCGCTGTTCGCCATTGATGGGCGGTTTTATGGCGAAACCCCGGTCAATGCCTGGCACTTGTGGAAAAGCCGTGACAAGACCCCGCTTTATGACATTGCCAAAGGAGAGCCTGTGAAAACAATTGATGCGAATGGGATGACCGTTGCATGCAAAGAATGGGGCAGTGATGTTTTGGAGTTTTTGAGGAATGCGCCGGCGGGGACGCTGTTGACTCTGAGATACCGAGCGACCAGCTATTCGAAAGTGCCTGTCAACAAACCAACCCACTGCATGGTTTCCTTGGGAAACGGGATATACATAAGCGACCTGAAGGGCGCCGACCACGGGGGCCCGCAGATCGTTGATTTCAACCGCCAGATAAACGATGCTCCGGATGTTTATGGCTATGATGAGACAGACGACACCTACAAAAAGTCCCTGATAAACGCGTTTATGATCGTCCCGCAGTCGGCGGCATACCTCCCGGAAGAGGCAAAACAGTCGCCTCTGTCCAAGAAAGCGGTGGCTCTGACGCCGAAGGATTTTGGAGTTAAAGACTATGCAACCCCCGGGGGATTCGCAGATAAGATAAACAAAAAATACGGCATATTGTACACCGTTGCGCTTGCGGAAATCCTAAAACAGAACCATATCAGCGGCAAAAGAACCTGGCAGCATGCGCATGACCTGAAAGTCGAGCTGCGGCTGCCCATAGGTATGGAAAATTTGCCGGAATAACGGCAAACCGGTGGGAAAGCGCCTGAAAAGGGGGTTTTTTAAACCTATTATGGAATAATAGCAGGTTGCCCCCTTTAGGGTGGGGGCTCTGATTGCGAAGAAGGTGCTCCCATGTATTATGTATTATCCTGCAAGGACAAGATACGGCTTCCGGCGCAGTTTTTCTCGATGAAGCTTGAGGACTCGCTCACCCAGATTCTCCGCGAGAAATACGAGCGGAGGATCGACAAGGATGCGGGAATCGTGCTTGCGCTTTGGAACGTCAAGCCTGTTGGCGACGGCGTCGTGATAGCGGGGGACAACGCGGCATACTACGAAGTTGCGTTTGATTCCCTTACCTACCACCCGGTCGTGAACGAAGTGGTTGAGACTGAAGTGTCGGAAATAGTTGAATTCGGCGCTTTCCTCACCCTTGGGCCCATAGAGGGGCTTGTGCATCTCTCCCAGATTGCAAACGACTTCCTCACATACAACAAGAAGTCGCAGTGCTTCACAGGAAGGGAAAGCAAGAAATCCCTCAAGAAAGGAGACCATGTTTACACCAAGATTTCGACAGTCAGCATGAAGAACAGCATCCCTGAGACCAAGATCGGCTTGACGATGAGGCCCGATGGATTGGGCAAGGATGAGTGGCTATCTGCAAAGATTGCGGCGGTTGAAGCCGCGCCGAAGGAGAAGAAGGAGAAAAAGAAGAAGGATGCGTCATAAGGTGGTTTTTGTGAAGGCATGCACCAATTGCAGATTGATTGTCGAGACAGGGGAGACCTGCCCCGCATGCCAATCGCAGAGCCTCACCGAGAAGTTCATGGGGCAGCTTATTGTAATGGACCCGGAAAAGTCCGAAATAGCCAAGAAGATAGATGCGAAGCTTCCGGGAAGATATGCGATAAAGATACAGGAGCGCTGAATGTTCCAAAGGAGTGAGCAGATGGCAAACAAGACTCGTGGAAGGGAAAAGCTGATTACCTGCGATGCGTGCGGAAGGAGTATGCCGCGCGACAAGACGATCACCTACAACACGATGAACGTCTATTCGACCGACCTTAAGACCGCGGATGACGTGAAATCCACCACGCACGTCGAGAAGCACTATTGCATCTCGTGCGCAAAGTCGAAAAGGATTTTCGAGAAGCTCAAGAACCGCGCAATACGCACCGCGTCTAGGACAAACGACCGGGACCGAAGGCAGATGCCGGAAAGCTGGAACAGCGGGCGAAGATGGTAGGTTTGTTTTTCACTGCGAAAGAGAGGAGGCGGTTATGTGGAAGAGAAACTGACTTTTGAGGGTCGGGAGTACATAGGTTTGAGCTTCCAGCTTGGAAACGTCCCGCTTCTTATCGTGAAGGCAAAGAAAGGCTATGTCGCATGCAGCTATGTGAGCAAGGATGCCGCCGAAAAATACGGGGACGTCGCAGGATTTGTCACGGGCGTTAAGACGTTTGAGGACTTCTTCAGGGCGAAGATAAAGACTTTCACCACCTGGGCGGACGATTTGGGCATCCGAGAGGGAATGTCGGTCAAGAAGGCGCTTGAGCTGATGGACCAGCCATAAGGTACTAACGAACCCAGGGCTCCAAACTTCCAGGTGAAACCTTTTTCTTGTTTGGGCTCAAATGCAAGAGCATGGCGGCAAGAGGGCAGGGGGCGAACAAAACAGCTGTAGACGCCTTGAAAGGTCAGGGCGCCACCGAGTACTTGGTTCTTCTCGCAGTAGTGCTCGTCATCGCGCTTGTCGCAATCGCGCTTCTCGGCTTTTTCCCGGGGATGGCAGCTGATGAAAAGGAAAAACAAAGCAAATTGTACTGGCAATCCGCAACGCCCATTGCGATAACCGAAACTGCAGCAAGGGGGTATTTCGGGCTTAATGGGCACACGGTGCCTTATTTGAGAATAAGGAACACTGGCCAGTACAGGATTACGATAACGAAAGTATTGGCTGGGACCAATAGCATATCATATGTCTGGAAAGGGAATTGGTATCCGACAAACCTGACCAGCGACGTATACACTCTTTCGCCCGGAGAAGAAAGCTACTTTAACAGCCTGAACTATTTTTCCGGGACCCCCCAAACAAAATTCTTCACAGTGACGCACCCTGGCGGAAATCCGTACGAGGCGAGCCTTGCGCCAGGAAGCTACGGAAAATCCTACTGTACCCAAAGCGCGCCATGGGGCTACCTTGTGATTGATTCTTTCGGCTTTGAGTACATTGAATACGTTGAAGGGATACCAATAACAAAAAGGCAAGTCGGGGCTGCGCCGCTCATAATCAAGTGCAAGGAATCGGCGTGAGGAATGATTTTTTAGTTGCGGCTTTTGTGCGGCTATTTCCCGAACCAAAAGGTACCTTCTTTTAAAGGAGCAAAACACTAGCCATAGCATGGCAAATTACAAAGCGCTTCTGCTGGTTGCAGTAGTCCTGCTCGCGGCAACCGCAGTCATTGTCGGAGAACTGTCCAAACCGATTGTAAGCGAAGGCGCCACAAAAATAGCGGATGTAGCAAGAAACCCGCAGGATTTTGCCAATAAAACGATTATCCTGGAAGGGACACTTCGGCTTGAGGGAAATTATTGGGGAAGCGGAAACAGGCTTTTCTACCTGGAGGATACGAACGGCAACCGCATCGAAACCCTCCCCTGGAAGCCTCTGGAAGTTTACCGCCCGCCTAACTGCACTACTTGCAATACGCCTGCCGCGATGATTAATTATTTAAACAAAAAACTAGCTGTTTCCGGCTCGCTTTTGGAGATGCCAAACGACTATTACGACGCTGTGGCTGGCTCGTGGATTGCCAATGGGACGAAATACGCCTTTTCTGTAAGCGATGCGAGAATACTTGGCTAGCCATGCTTGAGCTTCAGAAAGATGAGGACAAAAAGCAGGCTGATTGTCGCGATATTGGCAAGTATCACGGGTGTGCTGTTTATCATCAGCCCATAAGTAAGCCAGAGCAGAACGCCTAGCGTAAAAGCCGCAAGCCACCCCCATGAGAGGTCCTTGGTGCTTTTCGACTTGTAGCTTTTGATCACCTGGGGGAGGAAGGAGAGGGTTGCGAAGAACCCTGCGGCAAGTCCGACTATTTCAGATGATTCCATAAAACGCCTCGTTTTTACGATTTTTCAGAGCCGCTCAAGCGCGAGGGCCGCCAGTTTTTTTCCAGACCTGCTTTTTATTTGCGGAAGAGCGGATGTGAAGAATTCCGTGAGATTGGTGCTGCCGTCATTTGTGTATTCTATTGCCTGCAAAAGCATGTCAAGCTTGTCTGCATCGTGGCAGAGCGCTTTGAGCTTTTTGGAGGCGCGGGGGCGCGCCTCCGAGGCAAGCGGCGTGCAGGAAAGCATTTCCTTTTGCGCGTTGGCCGCTGCGCCGGCTTTGAGAGTGTGCTTTTGGCTTGGCACGACATCGCCAATCCTCGCCTCGTGAAGGTCGTGGAGAAGCGCAAGATTGAGAAGCGCGTGTTCCTCGTTTCTTGAGAGTTTTTCCATCCTTGAGAGAAGAAGCGCGCAAAGCGTGACGCCGAAAGAGTGCGCGGCGATTGACTCGGGATTCTTGACGCCGCGAAGGGCCCAGCCCGTGCGAGGGGTTCTTTTGAGCGAGAGGGATTCGAAAAGAAGCGAGAGCGCCTTTTCCTCTTTTTCTTTGCTTGCCATAGGAACACCATTTAGAACTTATTTTGTGAAATTCGCTTAATCTATCCCCTTGCTTTTGCGCGTTTGCAGTCCTTTTCATCCTATTCCGGCGAATCGGACTCGATTATCGAGAAGTTCTTCTCGATTATGCGCTTCACGTCGGAAGCAGGGTAGCCTATGCGGATGAGGCGCGTCCTTCCTCGCATGCCTGCGCCCGACTCTATGGTGGTGATAAGGCCGAGCATTTCAAGGTCGTTCAGGTATTCCCTATACCAGCGCGCGCTTCGGTGCGGCTTCCGGAATTTGCGCGATGTTTTGGTGTATTCCTCGTATACTTCGCCCGATACGAGAAAAGAATCGTCCTCCTGAGGGGTGCCTTCGGTAAGCCGGGTGTTCTTGCCCTTGTCCAATGAAAGATTCGCGATTGCAAGAAGAACAAGCTGCTGGTGCTCGGGCAGGGTGGATATCGCCTCGAACGCAACGTCGGAATCGACCGCGCGGCGCGCCTCCTCAACTTCCTTGTCGGTTATCCTTTTTGCGCCCTTTTCATCCGTTATGTCCCCTGCCTTCATGAGAAGCTTCAATGCGTAGCGGGCGTCGCCCGTCTCGGATGCGGTGAATGCCGCAGCCAGGTTTATCGCCCCTTCTTCGACCACCCCTGGCTTGAAGCCGGTTTTGGCGCGCTGTTTTATTATCGCCTGGAGCTGCGGGGGGGCATAGGGGTGGAACACCAGCTCGTTTTCGCATAGCGAGCTTTTGCTCCTGCTGCCTATCTGGTCCTTGAATGACAGCCTGTTCGTTATCCCGATTATGCTGATGCTGCCAGTTTTCAGCTCGTCGTTTGCGCGCGTGAGCGTGTAAAGAAGGTCGTCAAGCTCCTTTACCATGTCAACTTCGTCAAGAACCACTATGAGGCGCTTTCCCCCGACCGCTATTTCAGACATGACTTTCTCGTAGAGCATCGCAAGCCCGAAACCCATGGAATCGAGATTGGGGAGGAGCTCCTTTGCTATCTTTTGTATCACACGGTAGCGCGAGTTGAACATCCGGCAGTTTATATAGACCGAAAGCGCGGTTGATTTGTGCTCGGACATCTTCCCTATGACGTGCTTTACCGAGCAGGTCTTCCCGGTGCCGGTTTTCCCATATATGAAAAGATTGCGCGGGCGGGCATTTTGAAGGGCTGGCGAAACGGACGACATTATCTTGCCGATTTCGTTCTCGCGGAAGGGCAGCGTTTCCGGAATGTAATGCGGCGAGAGCACGTTCCGATCGGCAAAGACCGTCGGCTTGTTTAGTATTTCCGAAAAAGTTGGCATATGCTACACCGAATATCTACGAGGATGATGTGGGCAAGAAAAGCCTTATTAAGCTATACTCCGAATATCCGAACACTAACACTGAGGTGAGAAGATGGGCATACTCGACAAGATTACCAAGAGTTTTGGTGGAAGCAAGGAAATGAACCTTGAGGAGTACATGAACACGGTCGAAATGGAGAACGTGGATGTGCTTCACGAGGCGGCTGACTTCTATGTCAAGCCTATTGCGCTTGAAAGCGAGTCCGATGTTTCAACCATAATGGACGAGCTGAAGGCGAGGAACATCATCCTCCTCAACGTCTCGCCGATGAGCAAGCAGCCTAACAAGCTCCGCCAGACGATTGACAACATCAAGTCGCACATCACCAAGATAAACGGCGACATAGCGCGCCTTGATGAGAACAAGATACTCCTCACGCCTTCGAAAGTGAAGATCGTCAAGAGCAGGAAGAAGTAGTTTTCCGTTTTTCCTTCTTTGTTTTTTATTCCGTTAGCGGAAGCCCTTCATCGCTTGCCGGTTTTTTCTCCGTAAGAAGCATTCAGGAATGCCCTGCACATTGATTGTGCGTAGTCCGCCTTGGTTTGTTCGTTCTCCGCTTTCTTTATTGCCGCCTCGCGCTCGTCTAGAGGCAGGTGGTCGTACGGCGTAATGCGATAAACACAGCCGCCCTCCCGCTTGCAGTAAAGAACCGTGCCTTCGCAGCCTTTTTCCGCCACCCCCTCATTGAGACAATCCTTCCAGCTGAACTTTGGCGGCTTGGAATATGGTTTAGGCGCAGACGTGTCTTTCGTTCCATGTCCGAATAAGCGCATGGCTTCATGTGTACTGCGAAGGATTTTTACGACTTTGTGCGTCCATGCGCATGGTTTTCTAAGAAAATATCGGCGTTAAACCTGTTTTTTCGCCTTTTGCACACGGTTTCGCGTCTCTTTCTTCCGAACAGAGGAAAGCTCGCTCTGTGCGCGGCGCACCACCCCGAGAATGGAGGCGCACTCCTTGTCGGTGAGCATCGATTTCCCAACCATGCGCCGGAATGCGATTTTCACCTTGCGCGGGTTGCGCATCACGCCTTTGTATCGGTCAACAATGAGCGAAAAGCCGGCTATGAGGTGCTCCTTTTCCCGATCGCCCGAAGGGGTGAAGGTGCGCGGGCGGATGGTGGAAAGCTCGTAGAGGCAGATTGCGACTGAGTGAGAGAGATTTAGTATTGGGTATTCATTGGATGTGGGGATGGTGATGAGAAAGTCGCACTGTGATATATGCTCCTCGGATAAACCAAGCCCTTCGCTTCCGAATACTAACGCCACTTTCCCTTCTTTGAGGGTTGAGAGCTTTTTCTTCAAGTCCTGAAGGAGAATAGGCGAGCGGATGGTTTCTGCCCAGTGACGATAAAGAACGCCGGTGGTGCCGACGGAGAATTTGCAGCCTCGCGTTGCCTGCGAAAGCGTTTTCACCACTTTTGCGCCCTCGAGAACATCGCGCGCGTGCTTGGAGTACTTTATCGCGTCAAACCCAAGGGGCTCGCATTTCGGGGAGAGAAGGTAAAGCTCGGTGAAGCCGAAGTTTTTCATGGCGCGCGCTACCGAGCCCAAATTGAGCTCGTACTCGGTGCCGACCAAAACTATGCGGAAGCGCTCGTTTGCCATTGTTGATGATGGGCGCTGCCTGCTTTTAACTTTTCCTAAAAGAAGTGCCCGTGTTTGATTTTATCACTTGGGCAAGCACTTCGCCATCTTCACGAAATACGCCATCGTTTTTTTCCTTGCATTTTTTATCGCATGAAAAAGGAAGCCCGGGGCCTTGATAAAGCGCGTATTTTAGGAATTCCTTGCAATGCGGGCTGCCGCATATGGCCGTCGACCGGCCTTTCGGCCCGAAATACTCTGTTTGTGAGGGGCATTCCGCGGATTTGCCGGGGCATTTTGGGTAGATGATTGTTGGCATATGAACACCACTGGTCGTTTTCCTTTCCTGTTGGAACATGTTTTAAGGCTTCTTTTCCGCCTCTAAAAGTACGATTTTTTCGAAGAAGAAGGATTCCTGGGAGATTGTATGGGTGGCGCCCACGTGCTTTTGGAGCGCGAGGGCTGTTTTCTCTATTCCGCCTCCAAGCGAGGTCGCGATAACCGCCACCTTGCCATTCGGAGCAAGGTAAGAAGGCGCGGCTTTCACAAAACGCATGAACACACTCAAGCCTGTCTTTCCACCATCATAGGCGGCATTCTCTTCGTTGGAAGATAGCTTCTCCTTTTGAGTTGTCGGAAGATAGGGTGGATTGAGCAGAATTGCGTTGAATTTCTTGCCGCTTGGAATTGCCGAGAAAAGGTCTGATTCCAGGAATCGGCAGTTTGAAATTCCGTTTGCCGCTGCGTTCCCCTTGGCGCACCCCACTGCCAACGGGTTGATGTCAACGCCGATTACCCTGTTCTTGGGGCTGGCGGCGGCTGCAGAAAGCGCCGCGATGCCCGTTCCGGTTCCGATTTCAAGTATGTCCCCCCGAAGCGACTGCGCGTATTTCGCGAGAAGAAACGAGTCCTCCGACGGCTCATAGACTGTTTCATGGATGGTTAATCTAAGATTGCCAAAATCCGCCTTTCCCATTCAATCAGCCCAATCTATCCTGTCGCCCTGCCGCACCGCGCCTTTGCGGATAACTTTCATGCGGATGAGGTCGATTATGGTGGAACCTTCCGCGTAGGTGCAGCGCCCGCCGTCGATTATTACGTCAACTGCGGCGGCTACTTTTGGGTCAAGAAAAGAGAGCTCCGCAACGTCGGGCTTGCCGGAAAGGTTTGCACTGGTGGTGACTATGGGCGCGCCCAACTCCTTGCACACCCGCCGCATGAATGCGTGCTCGGGCACGCGCACCCCGATTTCCATTGTTGGTGATGCTGGCAGGGGTTTTTTGAGAGGCAGAATGAATGTGTAGGGGCCTGGAAGAAGCTCGTGAAGGATTGCTTTCTGTTTTTGCAAGAGTGCGCAGAAGCCCTGCAGCATTTCAAAATCCGAAACGATTATGGAAAGCGGCTTTCCCTTTTCGCGAAGCTTTGCCGAGTAGACTTTTTCCACTGCCTTTTTCGAAAGCGCGTTGCAGCCTATTCCGTAAAGCGTGTCGGTAGGATAGATTACCAGCTTGTCGTCCAAAACGGCTTTCTTGGCCGCGGAAAGCGCGGAATCGTAATCTGAAAGAAGCGAGTAGCTTTGCGCCATAGAACCAGCTAAACCAAGGAAGCGGCTAAACTTTCTTCTTGCCCGCCTCGTGCACGGCGCGGGCAAGCTCGGAGACCTTCTTTTTCACATCCCCTCCCTTCTCAAGCGCTGTGCCAACCTGTATTGCGCCTGCCCCGGCGGCTATTACTTCCGCGGCCTCCTGCGGCGTTCGGATGCCGCCTGCTGCGATGTATGGAACGGTGATTGTTTTTGCGACTGCGGAAATCATCTCAAGCGGGATGTGCCCTTCCTTTGGGTTGCTTCCCGCGTCTGTTATCACGAAGCGGAATCCTGAAAGCTCGGCTGAGAGAGCAAGCGCCGCCGCTATTGCCGGCTTGCTTCTTGGCACAAGGTTCACGTCGCCCACCCAGCCCACGGTGCCGCCCGGCTCAACCACGATGTAGCCGACTGGCAGCGCTTCGATGCCGATTTTTCTCACCATGGGGGCTGCGAGCATCTGCGCCTGCGAGATCCAGTAAGGATTGCGGCTGTTCAAAAGAGACATGAAATAGAGCGCATCGGCGTATTTTGTCACGGTCGAGATGTTGCCCGGGAAAAGCACCACGGGAACGGATGATTTTTCCTTTATTGATTTTGTAACAGTGTCCAACAGTTCGCCTTGCACGCCGGTGCTGCCGCCTATGAGGACGATGTCCGCGCCAGCCTCGGCGGACTGCGCGCCCACCGATATTGCTTCGGCTGGCGTCTTGTAATCCACCGGGTCAATGAGCGCAAAAAGAAGCCCCCCTTTGCGCGCTATGCCGTCCTTGATATAGTTTTCAACCTTTCCCATATGACTACCTTTTCCTGCCCTTGGCAAGATATTCCCTTACGACTTGTTTGAGACCCTGCCTTAATTTAACCTTTGCGACAAACCCCAGCTCCGCTTTTGCCAGTGCGGCCGAGTAGGTTCGGTCCAGCGTTAGCTGGCGGATATTTTCAGGGGTGAAGGAAGGCTTTTTTGACAGCCCTGCCTGGAAGAGAAACTGTTTTAGGGATGCCAAAGCCGTTGCAAGCGCAAGCGAAACGCGCCCTTTTTGCTTTGGGGCGCCAAGCTCGGAAGCTGCCAAGGAAACCAGGCCCTCTTGCGTGGGCGATTCGCTTCCCACGACGTTGTATGCGCGGCAGTTCTGGATTTTCTTTTCAAGCGAGAGAAGAATCGCCGCTGTCGCGTCGTCTGAATGGAGAAGGGGAATGCGGTTTCTGCCATTTCCGATTATTGCCGCCTTTCCAGACTCGATCCGCCTTAAGACATCGAAATAGCCCTCCTCGAAGCCCGGCCCGTAAATCATGCCGAAGCGCAGGAAAACTATTGGAAGCGCGCCGCAGTACTCCGATGCCGCCATCTCGCCCATGAGCTTGCTCTTCCCATACGGGCTCTCGCCTTTTGGGACAAATGATTCGTCGACTGTTTTTCCCGCATAATCCCCGTATATCGAGATTGAGCTTGCAAGAACGATTCGTTTGACCGAAGATGGGCAGTTGGCAAGAAGGTTACGCACAGCGGTGCCGTTGTTGAGAAGGAGCTCTTCGTATGGGTGGTCACCGACCAGCCCCGCCAAGTGGACCACGTGCGTGATGTTTTCGAATGCGGACCGCGGCAGCGGAGTTGACATGTCCCAGCTGAAGCGCTCGACTCGTGCAGGAAGCTTGAATGAGCTTTCCGGGCGCAGGACGGCGCGCACTCTGCCCTTGCGAACGAGTTTTGGAAGGACGCATCTTCCGAGCCTGCCTGAAGCCCCTGTTATCAGGTAAAATGCCATCGGAGTGATTTCATCTGGAGCATATTAAACTCTTGCCATCGGAAGGGAAGCCATGCTCATCGTATTTGAAGGCATCGATGGCGCGGGCAAGAACACGCAGATACGGAAGCTCCTTTCCTACTTCCGACAGCAGAAAATCCCCTATCGGCTCCACAAGTATCCGACCAAAAAAGCCAAGGCCGCATTCATGCATCTTTCAGGCAAGAGAACGGTGCCGCCGATAAGGCTTGCCGAAGTGTTTGCCGATGACATTGTTTCCGAAAAAGGGAAACTCGAAAGGGAGATATGCGAAGGGGCGGTTGCAGTATGCGACAGGTACCTTCATTCCACGCTTGCATACCAAGGGGTTGGTTTCGGGTTTTCCAGGCTGAAAACGAAAATTGGCCGCATGGGCGCGCTCGTGCCAGACTTGGTGGTGCTTTTGGATATCGACCCGAAAGTGTCATTTGAGAGGAAAAAAAGGCAAAAAACACCGGACAGGCACGAGCGGGACGTGCCTTTCCTTTCGCGCGTCAGGAAAAACTACCTGTTGATGAAAAAGGCGCATTTCCTTGCTTATAAGTACGTTGTTGTTGATGCGTCGCTTCCGGCTGACGAGGTTTTTTCTGAGATAATAATGAATGTGGAGCCGTTTTTGACAGGAAAGGGGAAGTAGCTTCGCGCCTGCGCTTTTTTCAGAAGAGGAATGGATTGGTCAGTAGCCCGCCTTTTCGCACCGAAGCTCGCTTTTCAGTTCGCACCGCTCATCAATCGTGCCGTCTTTACCATAGCCGAAAAAAGTCAGGCGGATCACATAGGTGGCGGGATATGAGCTTCCCCCGCCATAAACTTTGAGCTTCTTTGAGATTTTTTCGCCAGGAAGCGCAATCCCTATCCGCACGCGGCCTTTTGAGAGGGAGCGGTCGGGCGCAAGGGAAATCGCCTCGGGCACCAGGACGTCCGCTTCCACCCAGCGCGGCTCCTGCCCCTCGTTTCGCACAGCAAGCTCAAGCTCGACCTCGTTTCTCATATAAGCCTCCATCCTTATGGGGGAGAAGTGTGTTGAGGGGTTAAGCATATGCACCGATGCCTTTTCCCAGCCTGACTTTTTAAGTTTTGGTGCCAACATACTTTTGGTCTTATGGAAATGCCTGAAAGCCAGCTCATCCGCGGGGAATGCCTGGTGCGCGATTTGCAGTTTTCGGAGGACGTGAAGCTCACCCGCAAGGGGCTTGTGCGCTATCTTGCCCTCTCTCTCGGGCTCATATCCCAAAACGAGACGCGCGCAGGGCTTTTGGAGGTTTTTGAGGCGCTGCTTTTTTTCCATTATGAAAAGCGCGAAAGCAGGACCGACCCGGACATCCATATGCTTCTTGAAAAAATTGCAGAGATAAAAAAGAACGAGCCCAACCCCAAGGCGGTCAGGTATCATCTTCTGCAGCTGAAAAAGCTCGGGATAATCGAGACGAAAAGGCGCAAATACCGGTTTGTCCTTGCTCCGATGCAGGAAAACGATGACCTTGGCGCCGCGCTTTCTGCAGTCTATCGGCAAAGGATGGATTCCTCGTTTGTGAAAATCGGGAAGGCGCTTTCGCTTTTCGAAAAAACGAGGTAATGGCGTGGCCCTGCGCTTGCCTGGAAAAAATATGCGCGGCCGTTCTATTTACCGTCCCATGCGCGGGCAAGGGGCAATGGAGTTGCGCTGCGGCGCAACTGCAGACACCCTGAAAGGTCAAGGCGCTACACAGTTGCCTGTGGCAACTTATTGCCCCCGGCTGCATGCGCAGGGGGCAACCGAATATCTTGTTTTGCTTGCAGTAGTTCTAGTCATTGCCCTTGTGGCAATCGCCTTGCTTGGGTTTTTCCCGGGGATGGCGGGAGATGCGCAGATAACGCAGTCGGAAATGTACTGGAAAAGCGCAACGCCGATTGCGATAACCGAATGGGCGGCAAGGTATGCGTTTAATGGAGTGCCGCCTGGATACACCCATGTTTACATGAAAATAAGAAACACCGGCTCTTACCCGATAAGGCTAAACAGGCTAATGATGAATGGAAAAAACATGACTGCTATGTGCGTAGGCACTTGGACTTGCACAGGGGTTCTTTCGAGCATCTATCTTTACCCGGGAGAAGAAAGGATATTTGGCTATCCGGCGTATTTTCCCGGAATTCCTGACCCTGGCTCCGGCAACCGGAGCTTTTTCGTGCCAGATTATAATTTGCCCGGCGCCATGAGCGCGAACTGCTCGCGCACCGCCCCTTACGGCACAGCGGCGATAAACAATTTTGGCTTTGAATACGTTCAATACACCGATGGAGCACAGATAACCAAGCAGCAGATTGGCACGAAGCCCGCCATGATAAGATGCATGAATAATTACGACTAAACCCTCTCAAAAACAGGCAGGAAGATTGGCGCGGAGAAAAATCCGTAGAGCTCAAGCGCTGCGACTATGGAAATTGCGATGGATATTAAGGGATAGAAAAACAAGTCGGTTTGCGACAGGGAAACCGCACGCGAGGAGGGGGCGAAAGTCTCCTGCACCGCCGAGCCGAAGTCGCCATCCGACATCTCATCCACCTTGTCGCGCACCGCGGAAGTTGCATCAAGGTCAAGAAGGGGAATGTTGGCGAACTTTTGGTTGAACGAATCCGCCGCCGCTTCCGCCTCTGAAAGCGCGGCATGGGAATTGCTAACTGAAAACGAGTAGAGGAAAAAGAGAGGGTAGATTGCGTAGGCTGAGATGGCTATCGCCATTGCGGCAGCCCCCACTTTCCTGGTTGCGAAAAAAGTGCGGAGCAGAAGCCCTGCAGGAAGGAAGACGGCAAGGGCGGAGGAGCGGACAAATTCGGCAAGGGACAGCTCGGCATAGGCAAGAGCGGAAAGCTGCCGCGCAAAGCCCGATATTTCCGAAAGGGAGCGGGACGCGGATTCGAGCGCGAAGAAAGGCTGGGCGGATATTGCCCCCGAGGAAATGCGAAGGGATGAGGCAAAGCCCGTTATGCTCGCCGAGCGAGCAAGAGATGATGAGAGATTGCGAAGCGACTGCTCCATGGATGATAGATGGCATGCGTAAAATGCGAATGGCGAACTTGCGGGATTTGCAATGTTAGGGCATGATGGAAGCGAAGTTGCAGGCACAAGTGTCGCGACGGTGGAATCGAGAATGAGCACGAATGCGAAAAGCGCGCCGACCATGGCCGCTGAAATTATCCCTTGGACTATTTCCTCCGCGCCAAGAAGCCGGATGCGGCTGAGCCCAAAGCCGAGCCCGATTCCAAAAAGGATTCCGCCTAGAAGCACCGAGATTGTTGCCGCCACTATGGCTATCTCAAAGCCTGCGCCATTTGGGGTGAACCCCCCCTGCATGGACGACATAAGCGGAAACTACACATCCTTGATGAATTTCGCCACTAACGCGCCGCCAAGCGCGCCAAGCACGGTATCGACTGCGACAATCGCCAAAAAGGAAACATAGAGGAAGATGCCGGAAAGCATGCTTCCGAAAGGCGCTTTTTTTGCAAGCAATAAAACAGCAGATAGCATGAGCACGGAAACGAATGAGCCCGTGAACGCGGCTGCCGCCCCGACCATTGCGCCCCGCTGAAAAGTGAGCGGCTTCTTGCGCAGCTTCTCAAGGAGAAGCGTGCTTACGACTCCTGCAAGAACAGGCATTACGCATATTACTGGAAGGAAAGAGGCTGCTAGAAGGTCGCCGCCGATCGCCACCATTGCCATCTCGGCTGCAACAAAAAACGCGAAGAGCAGTATTGCGCCCGGGATGACTGCGACTATGTACTCGGCAATGCTGCGAGGAATTCCCTCAGGTATGAATGAAAGCTTGGATTCGGCCGGGCTGGACGCCTGTTGCGGTTGGGGCTGCTTTTGGGAGGGCAAATAATCACCGCATTTCAAGCGCATGGAAAGTATATAGGCTTAACGCCTAAGAAGAAGGCTCTTTCATTTTTTCTCAGCCGCTTTTTCCTCTTTCTTTGGGTCTTCTGCAACCGGCTGCGCAGCCTGCAAAGGCGCCTGCGCCTCTGTCTTTGCCTGCTGCTTTGCCTCGTTTTCAGCCGCGTCGCATTTCTTGACGAAGTCGTCGAGCGTGAGCGCGATGTGCGCGCCCTTTTCTGTCAGTTTGTACTGGTTTTGCTTGCCTTTTTTCTCAAGGGAGACTATGGAAAGTTTCCGGAGGGCGGAGAGCAGGTTGACTGTGTGCAGGTATGACGTGCCTGCCGCCCTGGCAAGCTTGGAAGGGTACCATGTTTGCTGCGAATCCTTGAGAAGGAGAAGAATCGCGCACGGCTTGTGCTTCATGAACAGGTTTTTCATTTTTGCACCGTTTTCATCCTGTTTGCACTGCCCGCATTAACCCCTAGCCGGCTGCTCGCAGTAGCGGCAGCGCGCAACACCGTCGGCGCCCAGGATGCCGCCTTGCGGCGCGGGCTGCAGCCGGAGTATGCAGGATGCGTTTCTGCATGAGAACCGCACAACCTCGCCTTGGCCTCTTTTTTTTGCGCCCTTTCCAATGATGCATCTTGTGAGGACCGCCATCCGCACGGGCACACCGTTTTTCGCCTGGCCGAAATATTTCGCGCGAGGGTCATCGTCGACTATCGGGTCTATTTCCGACACTTTTGGAAGCGGGTGGAGGATAGCAAGGTCTTTTTTTGCGGATTTGAGGAGCTTCGCGCTCACCCTAAACGCGCCTTCCGCGGCGATAGCCTCCCTTGGGTCTTCAAACCGTTCCTTCTGGACGCGGCATACGTATAGGACGTCCGCTTGCGGCAAATCCTTTATCGAAACGGCCGTGATTTTCGCATTGAATTTCCGCTCTGCCTCGCGAATGGATGGCGCGCCCATTGAAAGGGATGGCGGCGAAATCAGCATCATTTCCGCACCGAACATTGAAAGCCCGAAGAGGAGGGAGTGCATTGTGCGCGCGTGCCTAAGGTCGCCGAAAAGCGCGATTTTTAGCCCGGTTATCTTCCCTTTCAGTTTTTTGATGGTGTACAAGTCGACGAGAGTCTGTGTCGGATGCTGGTTTCCGCCATCACCGGCGTTTATCACAGGATGCTCGGAGATATCCGCTGCAAGCCGCGCCGCCCCCTCGTGCGCATGGCGAAGGACTATTGCGTCTGAGTAGCCGTCCACCATGCGGATTGTATCCGAGAATGTTTCCCCCTTTGCAGCCGAGCTTGATTGGGGATGGAAAGACAGTGTTTTTGCGCCAAGCCTGCTTGATGCCGCCTGGAAAGACTGGCTTGTGCGAGTTGATGGCTCGAAAAACATGTTCGCGACAAGGCGGTTTGGAAGGATGCGGCTGCATTTCTCAGGGGTTTTCAGGAGCGCCTCCATCTTTTCGGCTTCGAAAAGCACCGCCTCGGCCTCTTGCCTTGTAAAATCCCGCATGGAAATTAAATCCTGCAATCTTTCACCATCCAAAAGTGCGCTGGCAAGTTTTATAAAATGGGTTTCCAAAGCCTCTTCATGAGATATCCTGCGTTTTTGGCGTTGTTTTTGGCGATTTTGCTCTTCGGCTGCGCAGCGCAGCCCCTAAACGAGGGAATTGGCAAGAATGGCAGGGCTTATCGCGGGGCGGATTCGCCCAGGCTTGTCATCTACGAATATTCCGACTTTGAATGCCCGTTCTGCGGAAAGGCGGTTCCGACCGTGGAGGAGGCGGTGCGCGCCTATCCTTTAGTGAGGGTTGAATTCAGGCACAGCCCGCTGCCGATGCATCCGAACGCATTTGGAGCGGCAGTGGCCTCGGTTTGCGCGGAGGAACAGGGAAAATTCTGGAAAATGCACGATGTGCTTTTTGCCAACCAGGATAAGCTTTCCGCTTCCGACCTTGAGAAGTACGCAGGGGAAATAGGGATGGATGTGCCGCAATACAAAGCCTGCTTTGCCTCCGATGCGGCGGCCGACAAGGTGCGCCTTGACATGGCTGATGCCGCGCAGGCAGGGGTTGATGCCACGCCTTATTTTGTGATCGGGAACACCGTGGTGAAAGGCGCGCAGCCGATTGAGAAATTCAAGCTGGCGATTGACACCGAGCTTGCAAGGGCAAGTTAGGCCGTTTTCCCTTTCTTGCTCGCGCCCGCATATTTCCTCCTAGCGGGAAGCGTCTTTTTGTTAGCAACAAGCCCTACTGCGCCTCTTTCTCTTTTGGAAGGCCGCGCTTTTCTTTCTCTTCGCCCCTGTGCCGCCCGCGAAGGAAATAGTAGGCCGCTGCCGTGATAAACAGCGTTGATACGAACGCTATTGCGATTGTGCGGAAATCGAGGGGCGAGCCCGCCTTTGGAAGAAGGAGATTGGCTGCGCGTATCGCCCGATCCGAGGCAAGAAGCGAATCCGAGTAAAGGGAATCCGAAAGGAACCCCTCGGCTTTTGCCACCTCGGACTCGATGCTTTCGCGCTCCTGAATAAAATCGCTTCCTGCCTTTTGCCGCACTTCGGAAAGGGCCGCTTGCGCCACGCGGAGCGAAGTTTCGGCAGAAAGCCGAAGGGAAAAAAGCGAGCTTTCAACCGCCTGCTTTGCGGCGAGAAGCGAACCGTATGACTGGTTTGCCTGCTGCAGGGAGATTGGCGGTGCGACCCCGGATTTGAATGCCGAGGCCATTCCCTTGTCCGCAGCGGAAATCCGCTCTGAGAATGATGAGGGAGCGGGCAGCTTCTTCTTGCTCTGCCCTGAAAGGACGGAATACTGCGAAGAGTATGCGGCAAGAAGCGCGTCAGCCTCCTGCTTTTGCGCGGCGAACAAAGCGCGGATTTTTTCGGCTTCATTTAGCGCGCTTGCCCCCTCCTCGGCAGCAAGCGAAAGGAGGCGCGATATGCTAGATGAGGCGAGCGAGGAATCCGCAAACGAGCCCAGCTCATCCCCTTCTGCGAATTTGCGCTGCGCCAGGGATATTTTGGCGGAGATTGCCTCAAGCTCGCCTTGGAGAACGGCGTTTGAAGAGAGGGATTTTCTTGCCGCCGCGTAGTCTTTTGACGCCTGCTCGGATGAATCCCAGGAAAGCCCGGATGCGTCCGTGTTGAATTTTGCCTCTGCCTTGCGCAGGGCGTCGATGGCTTTTTTGTAGTCCCCCTCTCCAAAGTACGCCGATGCCAAATCCGATGATTGGCGCAGGGTTTCAAGGAGGAGCGAGATTTGCCCGGCTGGAAGGGTGGCGTTTGCATAAAGAAGCGCTGCAAGTGTTGATGATGCCTCGGCTATTCGCATCGACACCGAGGCGTTTTCCTGCTGGAAGCCGGATATCTCGATTGGTGCGTAGCCCTCGGCGCCCATCCGCTCGCGAAGCGACATGAGAAGCGAGAGCGCCTCGGTATTTCTGCCTTGCTGCGCAAGCGACTGTGCCTCTGAAAGAAGCCGCATGTTTGCCGAGCTGTTGTGGTATGCGATCTCCGTTTCCGCCTGCGAGAGCGCGATTGAGAGGGCGTTTTCCAAATCTTCCAGCTGATAGGAAGCCTGTATGCGCACGGTTGAGCCTTTGCGAAGGGGGGAGATGATGAAACTCAGCCTTGTTTCATAGGCAGATTGGGTTGCCTTTGCCTGTGAAATCCTGTAGGCGTTGTGGGCGGTTGCCGAGAAGCCCGTTATGTTGGCAAACGGCTCTGAGATTTCAACCAGCGCGGAATCGCAGTCGGTTGTGGAATTCGAGATGGAAAGTTCGAAGGTAACAAGCTGTTTGCCTGCGCTTGTGTTTACGAACGCCTTCTCGCCTGATGAGACCGAGAAGGGCCTTGCCACCTTATATGAAAGTTCAAGCGTGTTCTTGCCTTGCAAAACATCATGTATGCTCCCGAAAAGAGCAGGCGGTTCCCAGGTGCCTCCCGGCCTTATTTGCAGGGGGATTGACCGGCCCAGGAATTCGGCCTGCCCGACAACCGTGCCCTCCGCCACTGTTTCTTCTATTCCAAGCGAGGTTAGGGAACGCGGCGCGAAAAACGATATTTTGCGGACGGTGCTGGCTTCCGCTTCCGAAGCAATGCCGCAAACATCCGAAGACGACGTTATCTGCGCTGGCGAATTCTCCTTTGCAAATGAGAATGAAAGCGCCTGCCAGGCGGCAATGCCATTGATTGCAATGCGCGTGATTCCGCCATCAGGGTAGATGTCGGCTGCGTGGTCGCCGCCTGTTTTTTCTGCGGAGTAAAGTGGGAGGGAAGTCCTTGCGGAAAATGAGGTGCTTCCGTTATAGGAAAACCCGCTTGGGTTTTGCGCCGATATCGTTGCCGAGAAATTCTGCCTTGCGCCAAGAACCGGAGGGGAGGAGATTTCAAGCACGCGGGCGCTGTTTGAAAGAAGCCAACCCAGATGGGCAGGCAGCCGCTGCTGCGCATGCAAATCATATGCCGAGAGTTTTGAGGCAGTTTCGCGAAGATGCCCTGCCGCCTGTTCGATCCGGATGCTTCCGTCTTCATCGAAATATTGTGAAAGCGAATCGGCGTCCGGCATGAATGACTGGTCCTCAATGCGGATTTCCGCAAGAAGCAAAGAAAGCGACTTGTAAGCCTGCGGCAATGAGGCATATTCGGATGAGAGAGAAAGAAGGATGTTTTGCCGGTCCTCTGTTGCGGCGCCCTGGATTGCCACTAGCGCTTCCGGAGAGTCGGTCGCCTGGAGAAGTTTTTTGTATTCCGCGAGCTTTTCTTTTTCGTAACCAAGCCCGATTCCGTCCTTTTCGCCTGCCGTGATTGTTTCTTCGAGTTTGGAAATCGACAGGCGTGCGGCATCTGAGAGGGGAAGCGACTCTTTCCTTTCGAGTGCCGAAACCGCCCCTGCGGCAAACTGCGCAGCCCGGGCGTATGAAGAGAATTTGGCGCCGAGAGTAGATGCGTATCCGGCTGCCGAAAATTCCTCTTTCGCCTTGTCAAGAAGCCGCTTTGCCTCGGAGACAGCCTGTGCGTCGTTGAAACTTGATGGAGGGGAGCCAGTCTTTTCTTCCGCCAAAAAAATCGCGGTTTGCGCCGATTCTTTTTGGTATGAAACGGCGCCCTCCGCGTCCGACCTTACGTTTGAAAGCGAATCCAGGGCGCCTGACGCAATCTGGCTTGCCGATTCGGACTGCGCGATTGCGTCCGCAAGGTAGCCATCCGCCCCTTTGGCGCGATGGAGTGACTCTGATGATGAAAGAAGCGACTTTGAACGGGATAGCACGTCTTGCGCATGCCTAAGCCCGCTGTTTATCCCGGAAAATGACGAGCCAGCCACTGCCCGCAGATTCGCCCCTTCCTCAAAGCGCAGGAACTGCGGTGCATCGCCTATCTGATCTAGCCTCTGCGCCTGCAAGGAAGAAACCTCGAAAGAAAGCGCGGCGACCCCGCTTTGTGCAGAAGCGTGCGCGGTTTGGTATTCCGCTTCCATCTGCGCCTCCGCAGCCAAAAGGGAACCGTATGTTTTGGCAAGGACAACCGCTGTCGAGTTCTCGCCGTTTCCCGCGGTTTTTAGGATGTATCCTGCGAAATCGGGCTGGGAGAAATCAGGCATGGATGGGCTCGAGAGGAAATAGGAGGATATTTCTGATGCGTGAAAAGAAGATATGCGAAGCGGTGAGTTTTCCGCAAGAAGCGATTCTGCGCTGAAGAATGCCGATTTTGCCTGGCCCGAGTAGTGCGCCTTGCCTGCGCCGGCGCGAAGCAACGCTTCCCGCTTTTCATCCGCCTTTTTGGCAAGCTCGAGAAGAGCCTTGTTAGCCGAATCATAGGTGTCTGCAGCCGAAGAGAGCGCTGCGCGGTATGCCGACGGGTATTCCACAATGTAGGAGATTGTTGCGGGAATTTTGAGAAATGTGGAGATGGGCAGGAATATTGCAAGCGGATGGGGGGACATGAGAAGCGCGAACTGCTCGGTGCCTATTAGCTCCCGGGTTGCCTGCTGAGAGGATAATGAAAGGTAATGCGCGCGCGAGGTCGCGTTTGAAGCTGAAGCGGCGCTGGCGCGTGCAGACGTCAGGCTTGATGCCGGCTGTGAAAATGAGCTGCTCTGCCCTGAAAGGACATGGGAAAGAAGCTGGTTTCCATCAAGCGGCATTATGCCTTCAAGCCCGATGGATTTTGTGGAATTGTCGAATGCGTAGGAGTAGAATTGCAGGATGAGGAGGTTGCTTACATATGGATTGCCTGAAAAATAGGACGGCGCATCCCAGAAACGGTATAGCGGCTCCGCACGCACGCACTCTGAAAATGATGTGTCTGCGGAAAACAGGATAGGGCACATGAGAAAAAGCAGTGCAAGGTGCCTCCCAAAACACCTCATGGTCCTTTTTCCCTGCGAGAATTATTATCGGTTTCGGGCTAGGGAATCAAAGCCGGGAAATTCGTTTCGCTTCCAAAGCCCTTGCATGCTCGGCCTTCTTGGAATCGGCGCCAGCCACCGAGTATGAAACCAGGGTGCTAAGCTTATTCGCCCTGTTTTGCATTTCGGGCGAGAGGAAGCTTTTGATTGCCCGGAGGCGTTGGACGTCCTCGTGGGCCATCCTTCCGTAAAAATTGCTGTAAAATGAGTCTTGGGGGTCTTTCTTTTTCCCGGATTTTAGGTATCTTGTCGAGTATGGCCAGGCAAGCCTGGCATAGGCAAACCCCCGGGAGATTAAAGCAAGAGGAATGTTGTCGGTGCCCCTGTTTATTGCGCGCGAGAACTCGTCAACCGCGCCAAGGCAATTGCCAGTCAAAAGAAATGACAGCCCGAGATTGGAATGCACTTTTGGGTCGTCAAAGCCCAGCTCTATCGCACGGTTGAAGCAATTGCACGAAGCAGCCGTGTTCCCAAGCATGCATTCGCAATAGCCCAGATAATAATGCGCTTTTGCGTTTTTCGGGTCTTCTTGAAGAGCAAGGCCGAGCTTGTGGCGTGCGGCTGCGTAATCCTTCAATCCCAGCTGGAACGCACCTTCATCAAAATTCGACTTTGCGGATGGAGGGCAGAATGCCGATGCGTCCGCTGCGCCCTTGGCATCGGTTATTTTCTGCAGTTTAACGCTTCGTCTCGTGGCCATCAAGCCTATTTTGTGGGGAAACGTTTAAAAAAGAGGAAGATTTACCGTATAAGTATGCGAACGTCGACCTTCCCGGCGGTCTTCTGCTCGACCAACGCACAAAATTCGTCTGGATTCGCATGAAGGTCGGAAAGATAGTTGTAGTGATATGGGATTGCCACCTTAGGAAGCAAGGCGGAAAGCGCATCGGCCGCTTCTTGGGGGTTCATGGTGTATGTGCCGCCTATGGGAAGTATTGCGATATCGCACTTGTAGTTTTTCATCTCAGGTATGAAATCGGTGTCGCCCGCAACATAGACCCTTGCTGATTTGAATTGAAAGATGTAGCCAGCCCCGCTGCCTTTGGGATGCGACTTTCCCATGCTGTATGCGTCAACAGCCTCGACTGTTGCGCTTGCGATACGCTCGGTTGAACCGACGTCGATAATGCGGACCGGCAGCTTGCAGCTTTTGCTTCCGATTAGCACAGTACGCGAAGTTGTTATCGAAGGCGCAGAAACGCAGTGATCGAAATGCCCGTGTGTGTAGAATATTGCATCTGCCGGTTTTGGGCCGTTTGGGAGGATGTATGGGTCGACGTAGATGGTGAGCCCGTCCGCCTCGAGCATGACGCTTGAGTGCCCGAATAGTGTGACTTTCACTCCTGAAAACACCGTGCTGTTTGCCATCTTTGAACCCAGCCGGATTCGAAGGGAACTTTTTTATTAGATTGTAGAGAAGAAGATGGATATGGGGCACTTCATTGGCTGCAAGAGAAAATGTTGGCGTAACAGCCAGTGTGTTTGCGGGCAGGGGTCTGCCGAATACCTGGTCATCGTCAGCATAGTCTTGATCGTGGCGGTTGTTTCGCTCACTCTTATGGGGTCTGTTTTTGAAAATGACACGAAGGCCACCCAGCAGACGCTTTATTGGAAGAGCGCAAGCCCTGTTGCCATAACCGAGGCGACCGCAGACATCGATGAGATACACATCAATGTCAAGAACAACGCGCCTTTTGCCTTCAGGGTGACGAAAATCTCAAGCGAGAGAGGCGAAGTGGACTCGCCCGATACCGGCCCGCTGCAGCCCGGAGAGGAGAAGGTTTTGAGCGTGGCATACACCTCTCTTTCACCGGCTGCCGGCTGCAATTCTGGTGGCGCGTCCGCCAACTCCCCTTGCTTCATCGAACTTACGGATTTCGGCTTTAAGATCGAATCTGATTATGGCGAGGCGGCGATTGAAAAAACCCAGAAGGGCCAGGACCTGTTTGTAAGATATGAAAAACCCCCGTCGTGTGAAGGGGTGGTGTGCGACATAGGGAAAGTTTGCTGCTCTTCGACCGGAAAATGCACAATTTTAGGGGGCCATATGGGAACTGGAGGATGCCCGGACTTGCCCTGCGGGGGCTGTTATTCTTTCCCGCCGAAAATCTGTTGCGAAGAAACAAACCTCTGCTATACCCCGGGCATAATACCCGGGTATTGTGTTGACGCCTGCGGCGGAACCTGCGGGTCTAAAGAACAGTGCTGCGAGGCGGCAGGAAACAAATGCATAGCGGAAGAGCTCGTATGCGATGCCTGTGGCGGCATATGCGATCCGGATGCGCAATACTGCGTGGTGGAAACCGGAAAATGCGCAGATATTTGAGTTTTTGACATCGGCTGCTGCAAAACGGCCTTCTGCCGGCCCTGTCTTTTGAGGCCGGGCTGCCCTGCCGGCGTGTGCTTTTTTATTTTTTGGGAGAAAAAGAACGGGACGGATAGTATGGGTAAGGGAATGTCATGTCTGAAAACATATTCTACGACTGCATAGTTGTCGGAGGCGGGCCTGGCGGCGCTACTGCCGCTTCCTTTCTTGCAAAAAAAGGCAAGAAGGTACTTTTGCTTGAGAAAGAGCGGATGCCTCGCGACAAGACATGCGGGGATGGCATCTCCGGAAAGTCGGTTGCCATTCTTCACGAGCTTGGAGTGCTTGATGGAATCGAGCGTGCGGACCACGGCGAAACGAGGGGGCTTACTTTTTCAGGCACGAATGGCAAAGCACTCACGATAAAATTCAAGGAAGATGACAGGCGGCTTTCGAAATGTTACGTCTTAAGAAGGCTAGTCTACGACCGACTTTTGTGGCAGACCGCAAAAGATGCAGGTGCTGACGCGATTGAAAGCGCGATGGTGACAGGGGTCGTACGGGAAAACGGCAGAATAGCCGGCGTTAAGGCCAAGATGGCTGACGGCGCAGATGCGGAATTTCGGGGAAGGATGATAATAGGCGCCGACGGGGCGGCTTCAGTCATAGCTCGCGAAATACGTGGCATGGAGGTTGACCCGAAGCATACGTGCCTTGCATGCAGGGCTTACTATTCAGGGGTTTCCGGGATGAACGGCACGATAGAGATACATTTTGTCAAATCGATAATGCCCGGCTATTTTTGGATATTCCCCCTTGAGAACGGGCTTGCGAACGTCGGGGTCGGGATGCTGATGTCGGATGTAAAAAAACACGATGTCAATCTCCAGTATGAGATGGAAAACATAATTTCCAAGAACCCGCTGTTTTCGCAAAGGTTTGAAGGGGCTGCCCGGCTCTCCCCGATAAGCGCCTGGTCGCTGCCACTAGGCTCTAAAAAACGGAAAATACATGACAACAATGTGCTTTTGGTAGGTGATGCTGCGGGCCTGGTAGACCCATTCTCCGGGGAAGGAATTGGGAACGCGATGCTTTCGGGAAAGATGGCTGCGGATTGTGTGGCTGCGGCGCTTGAAGCGAACGATACCGGCGCTGATTTCCTGGAGAGATACCCCGACATGCTATGGCGGGCTGTTTGGAACGAGCTTTCCACCAGCCACACCATGCAGAAGCTCGGGAAACACGAGTGGCTGCTTAATTTCATAATAAACAAGGCAGCCACAAGCGAACGCGCGCGTGAGGCGATTGCAGGCACCATAACCAGCAAGAGGGCAAAAACCGAGTACCGCTCGCTCCTGTTCTATCTAAAGCTTCTGCTTTCCTAAACAGGACGTGACACCATGATTGACGTCTTAGGCGCGGGCCCTGCTGGATTGTGCTCCGCCATCAACCTTGCAAGGTCAGGGGAACGCGTGCGGGTATGCGAGCAGCGTGCGGAGCCTGGCATGAGGTTCCACGAGAATTTGCAGGGGATAAAGGATGTTGGCGACGTGCCCGGGTTCGTCGGAGGCATGAACCTGAAGCCGAAGATCGAATACCGCTACTTCAAAAAAGCCTATTTTGGCACGAGGAACTCGGACTTTGAGCTTGATGTCTCGAAAAGCAAAACCGCCTTTGTGAAAAGAGGGGGCAGGAACTCCCTTGAGTATGCGCTTTTCCTGCAGGCTGAGGAAGAAGGGGTAGAATTCGAGTTCGCATCAAAAAGGACGGAGGAAACGGCGCTTGTCGTGGCAACTGGCAGCAGGCGTGCGGATGCCGCCGCGGTTGGAAGCGTTTTCGAGGACACTGATTTTCCCCGGGACCATTATTTCGTGATGTTTGACGATCGGTACTCCCCGACAGGGTGGTATTCGTATATCATTCCTATTTCAACCGATCTTGTGGAATTTGTGAACTGTGTTTCCCAGCCTTATGTTCCGCAGGTCGCAAAACTCCATGAAAAAGCGATTTCTGAAAGGAAAATCGTGCGAGATTTCCTTTCGGGGAAAAGGAAGGTCGCCTCGTTTGGAGGCTCGGGAGGGGCGTCGATACCTAAAAGCGCATTTGTGGGCGGACAGTATTATGTCGGGGAGGCGGCCGGCTTCCAGGACCCGTTTATGGGGTTTGGGATCGCGTATGCGTTAAAATCGGGATACCTGGCTGCGAAAGCGATTGTTGAAAAAAAAGACTATGACGCCCTATGGAAAGAGGCCCTGATGCCGAACTTGAGAAAAGACTTTGCCTGCAGATTCCCGATGTCGGTTCTTGGCGACCGGCTGGTTTCATGGGGGATGGAAAAATACCGCAACGGGAAAACGGACGACCTTGCGCAGGCGATGCCGAGGCTGCCGTTTCATTCCTTTTTTGAGGAGACGTGTTTCCAGCTGGAGATGTTCAGGCAAAAAACGACCGGGCGGCTGTAGTTATTCCTTTTTCTTTTCCTTCTTCTCGAAAACACAGATTTCTTCCATCGACACGGTGTCGTCATAGTCGTCCTTCATGTATTTTGCCATGTCATCGTCGTAGTGCTTCTTCTCTTCGCGCACGCGATTTTTGGGATTGTCGAACTTCCTGTGCTCCTTTTCCTCGCGGTGGTGCTGGCGGGACTCGTACGCGCTTTTTCGCTCTGAAAGAACCGCCGCATACGCCGCATCGCATGCGTGCCGCACCTCGAAAAGTTCATGCTCGAGCGACTTTATATCGGAGACAAGCGAATTGAGCACCGAACGCTCGGAATCGAGCTTCTTTCTCGCCGTATCAAGCTCCTTGTGCTTGGAAACTTCCTCCTTCACCACCCGAAGGCGCTTGAGAAGCTCCTTTTCCTTCTTAGGAGTATATGCCGAAGTAGATATTTCGAATTCCAGCCGCTCAAACTCGCGGAAAAGGTCGCCTGCCCTGCCTGCGCCCTTGCCGCGGACATCGGGAATGATTGCGGAAATTTTCCTGCGCGACTCGATGACAAGGGGATTTTTCGCCTTGAGCTGTTCGATTATCGATTGGCGTCGGGCAATAAGAGCGTCAAGGGCCCTCTCCTTTTCGGTCCTTGGCCTGTTATCGTGCAAAGTTGGCTTCTCCTCTTGCTTGGGCGCCTCCGCAAGAAGGGCTGGCTGTTCTTTAGGCATTTCGGCTATTTCGAGAAGCCCTGCTGGCAGCTCATGAAGAGAAGTGGTTTTTTGTTCTTTTTTTTGGTCGGTCAAGAAAATACCTTGTTGCCAGGTGTGTTTGAATGTATGGAAACATTTATATATGCGGCGCTACAAACCTTATTTGGAGATAATGCCCGTCTTTTGTTTCTGTCTCTTGACAGAAATCTGGTCGCCTTGCCAGCGCCTTTGTGCGCTGGCCTACTTCTCTTTACGATTTTCCCAGTTCAGAGAAGCGCGGCCATTTGACGGTCGAATCCCCTTAAGATATTGGCGAGATTACATAGGTCAATGTTTATTATCCTTTAGCTGATTTTGGAAACTTTGACAATAGCATCCACTCGCGCAATTGTGCAAGCAGCACAAGCGCCAAGAATGCAAGCATGCGGACCGTTCTGTCCTGGCTTTCGATGATGAAATACGCGCAAACTGCTATGGGCAGCAGCACAAGCATCCGCCCAAAGAGGATTTTACCCGTGTCCGAGCTGTCCACATCAAACCTCTTTGCCTAAAACATCCTTGAAGCCATCTCCACCATCCGGTTGGAGAAACCCCATTCGTTGTCGTACCAGGAAAGCGTTTTGGCGGTCTTTCCGATTGCAATCGTTGAAAGCCCGTCAACTATCGAGCTTGCCGGGTTGTGCACGATATCTGATGAGACGATTGGCTCTTCGGTGTATTCGAGTATGCCTTTCATCTTGCCTGCCGCCGATTTTTTAAGCGCGGCGTTTATTTCCTCCTTCGTGACCGGCTTTGTAAATGTGCATGACAGGTCGTTTATCGAGCCGACCGGAATCGGGACGCGAAGCGCCAATCCGTCGAGCTTCCCCTTAAGCTTTGGGATTGCCTCGCCAATGGCCTTTGCCGCGCCTGTCGAAGTCGGAATGATGTTCACCGCCCCTGCGCGCGCTCGCCTTAGGTCCTTGTGATTGGCATCCAATATGAGCTGGTCGTTTGTGTAGGCGTGGATTGTTGTCATGAAACCGCTTTCTATGCCGAAGGTGTCATCAAGCGTCTTTGCGACTGGTGCTAAGCAGTTGGTGGTGCAGGAGCCGATTGAGACAATGTTATGCTTCGCCTTGTCGTATTTTTCGTCGTTCACGCCCAAAATGATGGTGGCGTCCGCCTCGCCGCCCTTGCAGGGAGCGGAGATGAGCACTTTTTTCGCGCCTGCCTGCAGGTGCTTTGAGGAGCCTACGCGGTCTGTGAATGCTCCGGTGCATTCGAGTACGAGGTCAACGTTCAGTTTGCCCCAGGGGAGGGTGGCAGGGTCGCGGCTGGAGGTCCTTGCCATTTCCATGCCGTTTATCGTGAGCTTGTCCTGTGTGCATTTTACCGCTCCGGAAAAGCGCCCCTGTGTGGAGTCATAGCGGAAGAGGTGCTCTGAGAGCTTGGGGTCATGCGTGTCATTCACCGCGACTATCTCGAATTTCTTTCCCGCGAGCCCCCGGTCGATTGCCGCGCGCACCACAAGCTTGCCGATTCTTCCGAAACCGTTCACTGCCACTTTCATCATGAAAAACACCCCTGCGAGTTAACTGTTCGCAGATTCGAGGGCAAATAATTAATGCTTGCGCCCGGCTTTGCCGGTTTGCCGCGCCCTCCTCCACCGGCATTGCGCACACCAATTGTTTTTAACCTGAGAGAGGAAGAACCTAGCGATTGGAATGGTGCGGAAAAAAGCGATGCTGGTTGACGTCGACTACAAAATAATCGATGGAAAAAGCACGGTGCGGCTTCTCATGAAGGGGAAGAGGTTTTTCAGGCTTTATGACTACTTTGAGCCTTATTTTTACCTCGATGCGCCAAAGAGCGCGGAAAAGGAAATAATGGCTGTGAGGGTGGCTTCGCGCGAGCGGCAGGTGTCCCCAGTAAGGCTTGAGCGCGCGAAGATGAGCGTTCTTGGAAAGGAGAAGGAGCTTTGGAAGGTTTACTGCGAGCGCCCCTATGATGTGCCGCATGTGAGCGGCGCCATGAAAGACTATGTTTCTTACGAGAATGGAATCCAGTTCGGAAGAAGATATCTCATCGATAGGGGGCTTGCGCCATTCACCACACTCACTTACGAGCGCGAAGGAAAGTACCTCAAAAAAATAATCAAAAAAAGCGAGGAGCCTGTGTCGCTTCGCGTGATGTCGTTCGATATCGAAACGTACAACCCGAAAGGCTCGCCGCGCCCGGACAAGGACGAGGCGATAATGATAAGCTACGAGATTGACGGGGAGAGGAAAGTAATAACCACCAAAGACGTTGGACGCGACTTTGCAATAGTCTGCAAAGACGAGCGGGCAATGATAAAGAAATTCCTCGACGTGATAAAGGAGAAGGACGTTGAGGTTCTCTTGGGCTACAACAGCACGGTGTTCGACCTCCCGTATCTTAAGGCGCGCGCGGATGTGAACGGGCTTGATTTTGCAATCGGCAGGGATGGAAAATCCTTCAGGCTCAAAAGGCACGGAATACGCGATGTTGCAGAAATTGCCGGAAGAGTTCATGTGGACCTTTATCCGATTGTGCGCTTCATGGGGTTCATAGGCGCATTCAAGATTTCAAAATACACGCTTGAGAATGCATACGTGGAGCTCACAGGCAAGAAGAAGCTGATGGTGCAAAAGCTCGAGATACATAAGATGTGGGATGATGAAAAGCTGGTGGGCGAGCTCGCGGATTATTCCCGTTTCGATGCGCAGGCAACGCAGGAGATAGGGAAAATCCTGCTGCCGCTCATGTATGAGATGGGGAAGCTCACCCGCTTGCCTTTGTTTGATGTTTCCAGTGCGACTGCGGGGCAGTTGGTGGAATCGCTTCTCATGCACAAGAGCGCGGAGGCGCACGCAATAATCCCGAACAAGCCAGGGGATGCGCAGGCGCATGAGAGGGAATTGGGACCCATCAAGGGCGCGTTTGTGAAATTGCCGCAGCCAGGGATTTATGAGAACATGGTGGTGTTCGACTTCCGCGGCTTGTACCCCTCGATAATCACCGCGCATAATATCGACCCGTTCACGCTTGGCCCGCCAAAAAGCTTGCCGGATTCCGAGTGCTTCATTTCTCCGACGGGAAGCCGGTTCCTGAAGAAACCAAAAGGGCTAATGCCGTCTGTCCTTGAGGAGCTGATTCGCACGAGAGGGAAGATGAAGGATGCGCTCAAGAAAGCCGAGAAGGACACGTTGGAGTATGAGGCGCTCTTTGCAAGAGTGCAGAGCCTGAAGATACTTGCCAACTCATATTACGGCTATCTTGCCTATCCGCGCTCGAGGTGGTATTCGCGCGAGTGCGGAGAGTCGGTGACTGCGTGGGGCAGGTACTTCATACAGGAGACAATTGAAACAGGCGAAAAAGCAGGATTTGCGGTGCTCTACGGCGACACGGATTCCATCTTCCTTCTTATGGACAAGAAAAAGAAAGAGGACGCGCTTGCATTCATGAAAAAGATAAACGATTCACTTCCTGGCGACATGGAGCTCGAGCTTGAAGGGTTTTATCCGCGCGGCGTGTTCGTGACCAAAAAGAACGCGGAGGGCGCGGGGGCGAAGAAGAAATATGCGCTTATCGGCGAGGACGGAAGGATAAAGATACGCGGCTTCGAGCTTGTGAGAAGGGACTGGTCTGCGGTTGCGAAAGTAACGCAAAGAAAAGTCCTTGAAACGATACTCAAGGAAGGCAGCAAGGAAAAGGCGGTGAAAATAGTCAAGGATATGATCGAGCGGCTCCGGAGCGGAAATGTGCCCCTTGAAGAGCTGACGATTTACACCCAGATGAGAAAGGACCCGAGAAAGTACGACATAAAATCGCCTGAGCTTTCAGCCGCGCAAAAAGCGATAGCAAGAGGCATGCAAATCGAGAAAGGGACAGTTATCGGCTATGTGATAACCAAGAAGGGAAACAGCATTTCCGAAAAAGCCGAGCTTGTCGAGCTTGCGACCGACTATGACCCGAACTATTACATTGATAACCAGATACTCCCCTCTGTGCTGAAGATACTAAAGGAACTCGGCTATACTGAGGATGATTTGAAATTCAAGGGGGAACAGAAAGGCCTGGGCTCTTTTTTCTGATCGGCCAAATAGGGATCAGAGCATGTAGTAAAGCAGGTCGCCGAAAAGCACCGTGAAAACCAGCCCGATTAAGAGGTAGGGGAGAAACGCCGGCATGCCGGTGTAAACGGGCGCGGATTTCACCTTTGCATCGGAAAGCGCAATAATCGTGCGCTTGTCGATGAGAGGCTGCAATTTGAGCTTCCTTACGAGCCCTGGCTTCATCCGCTCAAGCGCAAGAACGTCCTCCTCTTGTAGGTCACGCACTAGCACTTGCTCGACCATGCTTGCCTTTATCTCCGATTTGAAAAGCGAGAAAAAGACAAGGGAGACTGTGAGGAACGAAATTATCGCCAGATATGAAAGCGGAAGGACCATTGGAAGTTGTGAAAGGGAGTGGATGAAAAACACGAAAGCCGCAAAGACGATAAGCGGGCCTGCCAGCTGAGCCGTGCCGAGCTTTATTTGCCGTTTTGCGACCCTTTGTGAAATGTAGGGTATGAAACGAAGAGCCATGTGCAGTATGAATGCAAGGCCGGTCGGCACAAGCACCGAGAAGATGAACGGGTATGGAACTGACTGGCTTTGTGCGAGAAGCGGTTTCGGAAGATAGGGGATCGCGGCCGCTATCGAGGCAAAGACATAGACGTCCGCTCCGCCAAGCTGCCCTAGTTTGTAGAGGGGATAGGCGAGCATGAATATGGCCGCTCCGAAAAACAGCGATTGGAAGAACACCTGCTCCGAGAAAAAAACCACGTTGAGTGCCACTGCGAAGACGGCAAAGGCATAGACCAGCCAATTTGGCACCCAGCGCTTGTTGAAAACGTCGAAATAGGTGGCGGCGGCCGTGAATGCGACCACGACTGCGATGCGTGCGTCGATTCCAGGAACAGTGTCGGGAAACGCCAGGAATTCAAACATGGTATTGACACCCTGCCAACCTATTTAATCAATCCGAAATTGTTTCCAGAAAATAGTCGTGTATGCTGACCACGTCAAGTTCGTCGCAGGCTGCCTTGCAGGAAAGCAGGGCGGATATGCTCGGGCTTGTCCTCCCTTCATCGGAATGTATCAGTTCCTTTATGTAGGTGCCGGCTTCCGCCAGAACATGGATGCGCAACTTGCCCCCTTCGGCCTCGGATGCCCTTATCGAGAAGATTTTCCTCTTCCTTTCCATATCGGTGCGGCGGGAGAGCACGCGCTTGGGCGTCTGCTGCGAGATTGTTTTACCTGCCAAAGACCCTATTTTCTTCGCGTCCGATTTGGTAAGCGGCCTGTCTGCCGAAATAAGCGCGGAATATTCCTTCTCAAAATGCGAGTTGCATACTGCGTCCAGGAAATGCTTGCCGACCGTTTTTAAGCCGACCGCTATGACCGAAGGATTTGAGGAAAGAGCAAGCTCGACTGATGAAAGATTAACGCTTCTTTTCAAAGGGAGGCGAAGCTCCAGGACAAACGGCCGTCCGGTGCCGAGAGTGCGGACATCGACGTCCTCCCTGCCGCTTGCGTGAAGCGTCCATTCCTTTGCCAAGAACGCGCCGCCGATTGCCTTCCCGAGTTCGTCCTCTATTGATGGATAATTCTTGCCGCTGCCCCCGCAGGAAGCGCAGCCCTTGCCATGGCAGCCCGAGCAGTGCCATCTGCTTTGGCAATGCGAACGGGAGAATTTCAAGTAGTGGCCGAAAACGTAGATGCTCGACGGGTATGCGCGGGACTTGCTGTTTGCAAAATCGAACTCGAAAACGGCATCCGCTTTGCGAGGGGCGTTTTTCCTGCCGGATGCTTTCGATATGATGGATGCAAGAAGCGAGTTTGCGGCGTTTTTGAGCGAACTGTAGTTTCCGGGCCCTAAAAATCCGGCGACTTCCTCTTCGCGGATGAAAACCGCTTTTGGAAATGATGAGGAAACGGAAAAGGCGCTCCACTCGAACAGAGAGGAATCCGCAAGCGCCGATTTTGCAAGGCGTTCCGCCTCCCCCATCAATTCGTTGCAGACGTGGCATTTTGGGCGCTTTGCCATGGCAATGGGCGCTTTGCCAAACCGTTTGGCGCAAAACTCGCAGAGGGGAAATTTATCCATGTCGGGAATTAAGATGGGAAGACATTAATTCTCAAGGGTTGTGCGGAAGGGACCGCAAGGCATACGCAACGCGCGATTTGCAAATATGAGAATAGTATTTAAATGTTGCGAAACATCACCTAAACCAGGGAGTGGTGCTTTCGGGACGGACAGGATAAAACAAAGCATTATAAATAGGTTGCCATAAAGAAATGATGGTAAAAGATGTATTTATTGCCAAGGAAAAAGAAGGTGAACTACATGCCTCGCGGAAAAAGAATCGTGATTGAAAAGACGATTAAGGACCCGGTAATCTCCAGGCTTAAAACAATGAAAATAAGCGATATGAAAAGCAGGCGCTCGCAAGTCGAAGGCACGCTTCATCAGAACATTTCCGAGATTGTCGGCAAGGCGCGCGCGCTTCATGCCCAGGACAAGCTTGAAAAGGACCGGCTGCGCGGCATGGGGCTTTTCACTCTCGAAGAGGCGTATGATGAGCTTAGGAAAGGCGGAGTAAGCCTGTCTTTCAGGGCATTTGGGGGCCGCGTCGAGAGGCGCTCGGTCCATTCGGAAAAGATCGGCAACAAGAGGCTCATCCCGAAACCTGTGATTCACGACTGGGTTGCGCTCTCCAACGAATTTTATTCAGTCAAGCAGGCGTTCAACGAGCTTAAGAAACATGAGAAGCTCAACCTGCGCGCATTCATAGGCAGGATAGAGAAGAACTCGGTGCCATCTCTCAAGATCGGGACGCAGCGGTGGGTTCCCAAGTCCGCAATCGAAAGCATGGTGCATGTCTGCAAAAACTACTACGAGGTCGGGGACGCGGTTGTTGAGATGAACCGCAGGGGGATCTCGATAAAGAGGAATGCGTTCGAGCGCAGGCTTGACCGCAACAGGATCCCGCACGAAAAGATAGGCGGCCGGCGCGTGATTGCCCGAGAAGTCCTTGACGAGCTTGCAAGCAAGGAACTCGCCCTTGCAAAGCCGAGGATGTAGTTTCCTTTCTCCTTTTTGTTTTCTTTATTGTTTTTATTTTTCCTAGCTTGGGCTGGGCACAATTGAAAAAACTGGCTATATTGCCAGCGCACGTGTTCAATCCACCCGCCGAGGGGGAGGAAACACCGTTTGCTTCTCTTTCTGCGGATGCTATGGCTTTTTTGCAAAAACAGGAATAAAGACGCTTGTAACGTTTTGCCTGGAGGGAGGCTAGCCTCCGAATTTCGACATGTCGATGTTCATGCCCTTCATCATCTTTTCCATCTTCTTTCTCATTCCGCGGTTTTTCCTGAACTGCGTGAACATGCTGTTCACTTTTTCGAAATGGACTAGGAGCTCGCGGACTTCCTCCGGTTTTGCCCCTGAGCCTTTTGCGATGCGCTCGATGCGCGAACGGCTTTTCTGGAGAAGGGATGCATCCTCCCGCTCCTCCTTGGTCATTGAAGAGATTATCGCCTCGTATTTTTTGAGCTTGGCTTCGCTGGTCTGGACCATGTCGGAGGGCATGTCTGCCGCGCCGAGCATTGAGAAGACGCTTGATAGCGGCCCTAGTTTTTTCGCCGCCTTCAGCTGCTCGTAGAACAGGCGCAGCGTTAGCTTGTCGCCCATCTCGGCAGGAAGCTTTTCCTCGTCGGCGATTTTCTTCACTTTCTCCAAAAGAGCCCCTATGTCTGGAAACCCCAGGAGCCTTCCTACGAATTTCTGGGCGTCGAATGGCTCAAGCGCGTCCATTTTTTCCCCGATCCCCGTGAATGCGACTTTTGCCTTGCTTGTGGCAACCGCGGAAAGCGCGCCGCCTCCTTTTCCGCTTCCGTCAAGCTTGGTGATCACCACGCCTGTGAGGCCGACAGCCTCATTGAACTGCTCGGCCTGCCTCCCTGCAACCTGCCCGATGTCTGCCGAAATCACCAAAAAACGCTCGTCTGGCAGAAACTCGGCGTTTATCATCTTGAGCTGCTCGACGAGCGGCGCCTCGAAGGCGCTCCTGCCCGATGAATCCACTATGATTATGTCCTCCTTCCATTTCGATTTTGCATCCGAGAGGATCTTTTTTATGTCCTTCTCGCCTTGCATGCCGTAGAACGCCGCGCCTGACATCTTTGCCACCTGCTGCAGCTGCTCGAACGCAGCCGGGCGGTCGGTATCGCACGAGACGAGAGCTACCGACAGCCCGCGTGTTTTATGGAAATGCGCCAGCTTGCCCGCCGTCGTTGTTTTGCCGCTGCCGTAAAGCCCCAGAAGAAGAATTTTGTGAGGTGACAGCCTGGGCGCGTATGCCTCCCCCATCATCGAAGAGAGCTCCTCGTAGACCACCTTGACGACATGCTCGCGGAGGGAAATTCCTTTCGGCAGGTTTGCGTCAAGCGCACGGGCCTCTATTTTTTTTGTCAGCTCGAAGACAAGCCGCACGTTGACGTCAGACGAAATGAGAACCCGCTGAAGCTCGCGGCAGAGTGCCTTTACCGCCTTTTCGTCTGCGACAGGCGCGCCCGTGAATTTTGAGAGCGCTGCGCGGAGGCTTCGTCCAAGATCCATTCCAATCGGATTGAGATATGAAAAGGAAGGTATAAACTCCTTGTCTTTCCCGCTTGCAAGGGATTTGAACCGTGTTATGATGATATACGGCGTGGCTTCGACTGAGATACTTTTATAAATTGTGCCGTCGAACCAATCGACGGCAGGAAAAACGCCTGCATATCTATTTTGGAGGTGTCTGAATGGGACAAAAAATTGGAAGTGAAAAAATAAAGCGCGAAAATGGCTTCTTGTACTACATAGGCAAGGACGGCTATGTATGGGCTGCGCCGATGAAGCACAACAAGAGCGGCAGGAAGAAGAAAGTCGGCGGCGAGAAGGTCGAGAAGCAGTCCGGCTACATGTACTACCTTGGAAAGGACGGCTACGTCTACAAGGCGAAGCTGAAGAATGCTTAAGGTAAGGCGCAAACTTTTTTGACTTTGGCGGCTCGCCTAAACGGGCCGCATTTGTATTTTTAATTTTCGAAATAGCGAAGCTGCCATATTTGATTTTCAGGATTTGTTGGCTGAAAGACGAACGAAACGCCAAGCCGGTTCTGCGCCATGGATTGTTCGTTGCATATAGAATTACAACTAGAGCCCTGTTTGCGGCGATAGGGGAGTGGCAGGTGAAATACTACGATAGCAATTAAAATCTAGACAACGAGTGTGTTCCATGGGCTGCAGACCTAGCTATCAGGGCAACCGTGTTGTCATGGACTGCCCGACGTGCGGACTCGGGCTCACCACTCCGCAATGCATCAATTCGCACCTCAGGGTAACCTCCCAGTTGCCAAAGCCATGGAAGACCATGCGCTACGAGGAAGAAGTGGTAATCGAGCTTGATGAGGAGAAAAGCGCCATAATATCCGAATACGACGGGCTCGTAAGGCAGATTGAGGCGATAATGCTCAATCCTAAGACATATGGAAGGATGGAGGACACCAACTACCTCAACAGGAAAAAAATGCTAAAGGAATTCTACGACTATCTTTTCATGAATCCGCTTGTCGCTGCGAGAGTGCTTAAGGAATATGAAGAGCCGTATCCAGAGAAAGCAGCGTACGTTGAGGGCTATAGGGGGTTTCAAGCTTGGGTGAATGGCATATCGGATGCCTACACCAAATCCTCGCTTTACCTTTTGTGCCAGAAAACAGGAGATTTGCGAGCGTCGTTCCTTGCCCTTCTCGGCCTCAAGAGCCTGCTTTTCATGCAGAATTTCATGCTGTCGGTCCCCAAGGAAGCGACGCTTTTGACCGCTCCCGAGGCGAATTATGACCTGCCGAATGGTTTGAAGGTGAAAATCTACGATGTGCCCGGGGGCGAGGCGCATATATACACCGTGGAGAATTATACCGTTGAACAGCTGCCGGTGAAGCTCCAGGAAATCCTCAGGGACGCAATACAGGGGGGCTTGCGTGAAACCAAGCAGTCGGTGGACTTCACCACTGTTTTCGACGACCGGAGCCGCGAGTTCGCGCAGAAATTCATTGACAACGCCTCGCTTGAAAAAATACCCATCACGCAGGAGCAGGCAATTGCAATGGGCAGGGAAGCCGCCGCATGGGTTGTCGGGCTGGGTGCGCCCATTGAGAACATGGCACTTGACCAGGAGAATATCACAGACATATATATCGACGGGGAAAATTCCCCGATTTACATCGAGCATGCGAAGTTCGGGCTTTGCCACACGCTTTGGAGGTACAACCGCGAGATGCTCGAGCTTGCTTTCAAGAACATCACCTCTTCAAGCCTGGGCTACAAAAAATTCGACAAGTCGAACCCGGTAGTGGACGTCGTGCTCACGAGGCTTGCGATGAGGTGCCATCTTCAGCGGCCGCCTGCCACTTTCGGCGAGCTTCAAGGCGCTTTGCGCATAATGAGGGACCAGCCTTTCACCTATCCCATGTATCTGAAACTCAATTCGATGAGCGCTTTTTTTGCAGGCTACGACGACGTCATGGTAGGGCTTGGCTGCTCGGAAGCGGTGCTCGGGCTCAAGGGAGTCGGCAAGACTGCTTTCACCTCGGCAAAAGTCGCGGCGATTGGCACGAAAAAGAGAATCCTGCCGATACAGGACATTGAGGAAATACCGACCAAAGCCTATCGGAAGCGAGGCTTCCATATCGGAGCCGTGCAGGTGCAGTCATCAGACAGGGAGGATTTCGGCCAGGGCGGCGAGCTTGACTTAGTCTCGATGACGAATGCGGCGCTGCGCATGGGAGACGCGTGCGTGATAATCAACGAAATCCGTTCGCGCCTTGCCGTGCAAGGCGTGGTGAACATGCTTAATACCCAGCCTGGCATTTTCCTGCTTTACAACCTCCATGCGCAGTCGCTCAAGGACGTGCAGGACAGGCTTGAAACCGTATTCGGCATACCTGCGGCTTCGATGTTCTCGACCGATCGGTATTCCTTTTTGAAAAAGGTGAGATACGGGCGGAAAAGCCGCGTTTACAGGATGCTTGGCTATCAATATGAAACCGACCTCAAGGAAAAGAAGTTCGTGGAGGTTTTCCGGCTCGAGCGAGGAGAAAGCATTGATGATACGCACCTCCACTGCCTTTTCACGAACATACCGGAAGCCGAGGCGAAATCGCTTTCGGGAATAGAGCTTGCGAAAGTGGAAAAGCAGCTGAAGCTGGAGTTTGTCCCGCCTGCCTTGGAGCGGCGCTGCGAAGAGAGCGCCATTGATCCGAAGCAGCACATAATCGAGGCGTTCTTCAAGGGAAAGATATACTCGCAAATCTACGAGGCTTCGAAAGAGCACGATCACCCCCATTTTTTGGAGCTTGACTTCGTTCTCCGCTGCACCACAGCCGCGAACAACCTGCTCAAGAGGATGGATTCCGAGGAAGGCAAGATAGACTGGGGGCGGGCCGATAAGGAATGGGCGAAACTATACTCTGGTATGGTGGAGGCCGAACTTCGCGAAAGCGCGCGCGATGACGAAAGCGCGGGGATTTCCAAGGGAAAGAAAGGAAGAATTGATGAAGAGAAAGATGGTGCCGAAGAGACTGAAGATGATGCGGGTTCTGGCGCTGAAGTTGAGGAGAACGAGAAGGTGGAAAAAGCGCCTTTGAAAAAACAGGCAGCTCCGAAAGCATTGGCGAAGAAGAAATAGGCAGCTTCAGAAAAACTTCTTCTCATTTTATCCGCCAGAATCTTTGCTGGCGCTAATTCAAAATTAAAAATAAACAAAAAAAGGGAATACTTAGTTGCATACTGTGAAGAGCATCTCTGCCCACCTGGCATTCAGCGTGAAGCCAGGTGCTGTTTGGATGGTCGCCACATAGTATCGCTTGTCTTGATTAGGTCCGTACCACCCGTGCATGATTTGCCCTGGCTGCATGGTTATTTCGCTTATAAGCTGATTCTGGCGGTTGTATATCTGATAGGTGGCTGGATGTTCTGTAAGTGGATATGCGCTTGAGTTGTCGACATTCACAAGTTTTACCTTGAGTCCTCCCAAGTAGCCAGAGTAAGGCGTAGACATGTTTACATTCAGTACGTCGTATTGGGTTCTGCACCCATTAAGCGGGCGCTCATCTTCATTGCTTGCCGCAACCACGCTGTTGTCGGCTACCTGCTGCTTCGTAACCTGCGCGATTCCAATCCCTGCCAAAAGCACAAGCGCAAGGACTGCTATCGCCACAAAGCCTTTCATGAAACCTTTCACTCGAATCACCTTGCATTGGTTGTTATTAGAAGTGTTTATATATATAGGTTATACCTCGTAGGCGGGGGAATCACAGCCTTTTTGAGAATTCCAACAGGAACGAGTCGAGTCTGTCGTTTGGTATCGTGGCGCCTGCCGCGATGTTGTGCCCGCCGCCTGCTCCGCCGACTTCCGCGCAGCATTCGGAGAGTATTTTGCCCAGGTTCAGCCCCTGCTCCACAAGCGCGCGCGTGCCGCGCGTTGAAAGCTTTATTTTGCCGGATTCCTCAAGCGATAAGGCGAGCACCGGCTTTTTCCGGCTGCCGGCGTAGATCATGCCGGCCACCACGCCGATTATTGAGTCTGGAATCGTTCCGCGCGCATCTATGAGAAAGAACTTGCCCATGTCTTGAACGTTCTTTGATGCGAATAGTATCCCTTCGCGAAGGTTCTTGCGGTGCTCGGAAAGAAGCGCGCGCGCCGACTCGTACGCCCCTTGCCGCCCCAGGCAGACTGCAACCCCCAGTTCCGCATTGTTGTTCCTGCCGCAGGCGTTTAGGAGGGTGGAAAACTCGGAGGCATCGGACATCTCCGTTCCTTGCTTGTTTGAAAGAAGCGTGTATACTTCCCCTGTCAGGCGGGATGCGGATTCTGGCGAATAGCGGAGGGATAAGAGGTCGGCAAGCGCGGAAACCAATCTTTGCTTATCTTCTTTTGATAAGTCGCCATAGGTATTCCACTTATCGCCCGATTTTTGCGCGATGCCAAGCTCGGAGAGGAAGCGCGAGCAGCCGTCCTCGTTCCCTGTGAGCCCGGGAAGGTATGGCTCGTCTGCGTAAAGAAGAAGCTGGAGAAGCGGGCGGCAGTTCCTTCCGAAGAGAAGAATGTCGGTTGATGCCGACACCTTGCCTTGTGATATCCCTTCTGAAAGCATTTTCCTATTGAGGCTGCGAAGGGGGGTTTGGATGTCCCCCACCGCCCCGGTTATTCCCAAGTCGGGACGCTCCTTGAAAGTGAAATATGCGGCGCCGGATGCGGAAAGCTCGCTTCCTCCGTCGAAACCGAACAGGTGCGGGTTTGCCTGGAGCGGATTTTTGCAGAGCGGCTGGTGATGGTCGATTATAAGGACGCCCTCTTTCAACTCATCCACGGCAGCCGAACCGCTCCCCAAATCCACAAAAATTATGTTTTTTTCAGGGTGAATTTGAGATATTAGCTCTTCGTCCACCTTGCGGACCGCCTTCATCCTATATGGCCTGTTGTTTTTCTCAAACCATGAAGCGACAAGGGAGCCGGATGTGATTCCGTCGCAGTCATAATGGTGGACTATGAGGGGGTCGGACATGCCGCTTGCCGCCTGAAACACCTCGTGGCACCTGTCAAAGAACGCTTGCTCGTTTCCCATGCGAAATCGTTTTTATGTGGGGTGGCGCACATATAAAAGACCGAATGCGGCAAATCGAATAATGGGCATTGGCGATATTAGCAGGGTATTTTTGGGGGTTGGCAAAAAGGCGCCTGGCTTCCGCGGAAAAAAGGAAGGCACCATAAATAGCTATGCCGGAGTGGGAAGCGTTGGAACGCGAAAGGGGGCGTGCGCAGAGTATTTCGTGGAGCTTGCCCCGGATGTCGAGCTGAAAGTCAATGAAATAGTGGATGTGCTGTCATATGGCCACATCAACGAATTCAGGATAATCTGCATGCGCTCGCGCGGAGCCACCGCCAGGGCATATGCGAGGATATGGAACCTGCCGCACATCTGGCAAAAGGCGCTTGATGTCGGCACGTTTTACATAATCGAAGTGCTAAGCCAGCACTACGACGCCCTTTCGGATGAGGAAAAGGAAAAGGTGCTCATACATGAGCTTTTGCACATACCGAAAACGTTTTCCGGCGCGCTTAGGCCGCACGGCGGGAAGGTCGGAATAAACCAAAGGACGGTCGGGCAGCTTTACAAATTGTATTTGGAAAGAAAGAAGGCGCCGCGCGCCGCATCTTTGCGCGGCGCGAACACGGCGGAAGATGTTTTTTGAGGGCATGACATGAAAATAGGGATAATCGGCTTCGGCGCGATAGGCCGCTTTCTTGCGCAGAACCTTGGAGATGAGGTTTTATGGGTGGTAGACTGCGACCCAGCCGCAAGGAAGAGGCTTTTGAAGCTTAAACTTGAGTGTGGTTTTTTCCCCTCGCTCCCTGAAAAATGCGGAGGCGCGGAATTGGTGGTCGAGGCCGCTTCGCAGCAGGCAGTGCCCATTCTTGAGAAATGCCTTTCGCATTCCGATGTGATGATTCTCTCGGTCGGGGCTCTTTCGGATGATGCGCTGCTTGGAAGGCTGATTTTTGCTGCGGAAAAGAACAACCGGAAAATATATGTTCCATCCGGGGCGATAGGCGGGCTTGACGCCATAGGCGCAGCGGCCCGGGTCATGAACGGGATGCTGCTTGAAACAGTAAAGCCGCCCTCGTCGCTTGGAAGGGATGACGCGGCAAGAACGATTGTTTTTGAAGGGAGTGCAAGGCAGGCCGTGAAGCTCTTCCCGAAAAACGTGAATGTTTCCGCCACCCTCGCCCTTGCCGGGATCGGATTTGACCGCACGAAGGTAAGGGTGGTGAGCGACCCTGCGGTGAAAAAAAACATGCACCGCGTTACGGTTGATTCGGGCGCCGGCAAAATGATTTTTGAATTCGAGAATGTGCCGTTTGAGGAAAATCCGAAGACATCGAAGCTTGCCGCAATGGCGGCACTTGAAAGGATAAGAAAGATCGGAAGGGCGCTTCAGGTTTAGCGGAGGGGGTCGCATGATAATAGGCGCAATGAACAACCCGAAAAACGACGTTGTTTCCGAGATAGGGCTTTTCGGGGAGATTGGCTTTGACTATTTGGAAATGACAATCGAGGCTCCGCAGGCAACGCCCGAGAAACTTGCCGAGAAAGAAAAAAGAATAATGGATGCGCTCCATTCCTATAATTTCGGAGTGGTTTCGCACATGCCATGGTATTTTTCGGTCGCGCACCCATACGCCCGGGTGCAGGAGGCGATAATCGGGGAATTCGCACGCGCCTTCGACTCGGCGGTTGGATTCGGCGCAAAGCAGGCGACAATCCACACAGAGTTTATGCCGTCCGGCCTTCAGGAAAGGGCGGTGCATGTTGCAAAGACGATTGACACTGTGAAACGGCTCAAAAAGGAAGCGGACGATAGGGGATTGATGCTCCTTGTTGAGAATTCGTTTGCAAGCTCGTTTTCAATAAAGGAATTCAAGCTGCTTTTTTCCGAGTGCGACACAGGCATGACGCTGGATGTTGGGCATACTTTTACTTCGGATGGCGAGGGGCTGAACAGTTACCTTCAGCAATTCAAGAAAAGGATAAGGCATGTGCACCTTCACGACAATGACAGGAGGGGGGATTTACACTTGCCCCTTGGGGCAGGAAAAGTCGATGTTGAACGCGCTGTGAAGGAGCTGAAGGGCTTTTATGACGGAGCAATCACGCTTGAAATCCACTCGCAAGACAGGGATTATCTGAAAATCAGCCGGGACAAGCTCGAGATACTCTGGTATGGGCGGAAAAAATTCGAGGAAAATAAGGATTATATGCAACCGAAAGGGTGAGCGCTATTTTTTCATCTTGGAAAAAAGAATCGCCGCCTCCTGCGCATCCACCCTCAGGCGGTATTTTGCCATGAGCGACGGAAGGCTGAGCCCTTCTTCCCTTATGATTTTTTCAAGCGCGGCGCCGGAAAGCGTTTCAAGCCCGAGGCTTTTTGCCGCCTCTGCCGGGCTCGCCGCCTTGTTTTCGCACATGTAGCGCAATATGTCTGCCATTGCTGCTTTTGCGAATGCCCCTTCCCTGTGCGCATGCAATGCCGAAAGAAGGCGCGGCTCGTCGAGTGCGAGGGTGTCTAGCTGTTCGCGCTTTAGCCCCTTAAGCACGTTTGTAAGAACCGAAGCCGCGTATTTGTAGTCTAGCCCCGCCTCCACTGCCGCAGATAAAACCGAAAGCTCGGGTGTTTGCGCAAGCTGCTTAAACGACCCGTTGTGGGAAATCAGCCCGCGCAAGGATGAAAGCTGCGATGCGAGTTCCGGGTTGATTTTTGACAGAAGCGCCCCCTTCTCATTTTCCATCGCCCCTATTTCTTTTGCCTTCTTTTTTGCCAGTGCCAGCATGTCTTTGGTGATTACGATTGGCTCAAGGTCGGTTTCAGGATAAAGACGCGCCTTGCCAGGCAAGGGGCGCATGTAGCTGGATGTCCCGTCTGGATTTGCCCGCCGTGTCTCTTCAGGCACCCCGAAAACCGAGGCGCGCTTCGCCACTTCGGAAAGCGCCTCGTGCGCCTTTTTGGTGTCTGCAAGCACGATTGCAAATCCGTCGTTCTCCAAAAGCGAGAGCGCAACCTTTATTTCGGAAATCTCGTCTTCCGAAATGCCGTATTTCCCCATATCCTCGTCCGAATGAATAAGCCCTCGGACGCCGCACGAGCGGGCGTAATCGGCAAGCTCGCTTCCGAAGCGCCTGTTCGGGGAGATTTCCCTTCCAAGAAGCCCGGAAAAGCCGGGGAGCGCCAGTGCAAACGCCTTTGAGCCGGCTTTTAGCATTTTGAAGACCATTGGCGAGCGGGTTTCTGAGAATGTGCTTGTGACGTCGTAGAACGTTGGCTCTATTTTCCTGCTGCCGAGGCGCTCTTTTGACTCGGTTGCTATTTTTAGGAGCTCCTGCTGGCGCTTTGCTTCAAGCTCGACCGCCTTTGAAATCATTGAGAGGTCCTGCGCGCCCTTTATTTCAACGCGCGCGCCGCCCGGTATCGAAATGTTGAGGTCCTGGCGTATGGTGCCAAGCCCGCGCGCCACAAGCCCGGTTTTCCTGAGAAGCCCTCCGATTATCTCTGCCGCTTCCTGCGCTTCGTCCCCAGATGTCAGCTCGGGCGCAGTCGCAATCTCTATGAGGGGGATCCCCAGCCTGTTAAGGTCGTAGACCGCCTTGTTGTCCTGCCCGTCCAATATGCCTGCGCTTTCCTCCTCTATGCAGATAGTCTGTACGCCCACTTTTTTTGCCTTGAGGCGTATTGACCCGCCAATGCCGATAAGCGATGTTCGCTGGAAGCCGCTTGTGTTGCTGCCATCTATCACATTCTTGCGCATGATGTGCATTTCATCCACAGGGGTTGTGGAAAGAAGCTCGCACACCGCAAGCGCCGCGGACAGCGCGTCCGGATTCATGGCATGCGGGGGCTCTTCGTCCGCTTCCACAAGGCAGGTAGAATGCACGGGCGCAACATAATGGAATTCCCTGTCCCGCATTGCTTCAAGGCGCGCGGTTGCATCCGTTTCGCCAAGCTCGGACGCCACAAGGTGCTGCCGGCGGGCGAATTTTTTTGCGCCTGCTTCGTTTTCTTCCGAATCCGAAGGCGCACAGCTGCAGAAAAGCTTGCGCCCTGAGAGCCGCTGGTGTATTTCTATGCCGCAAATCATTTGCCCACCGGTTTAGTATTCCGTTATCTCGCTTCGCGGGGTTATTTCGCCCGCCATGTCGGTTTCCATGAGTGTACGAACTTTTTCTGGCTTTTTTTCATGGCCCAAGACCCAGCAAAGCTTTGCATACGCAGCTTCGGGCGTGAGGTCGCAAAGATGCCCGATTACGCCTATCTCGCGAAGCGCCCTGCCAGCAGCGTATACATTCATGTCTACCCTGCCGTAAATTGCCTGGGAAACCAGCACCACCGCCACCCCCGAATCGATAAGTCCCTTTACCGCAGGAATGACCGAGGTTGCCAGGGGATCGTTTCTGCAGTTTGAAGGAAGATGGCCGATGCCTGTGCCGATTGCGACCACGCCGTCGTAATTCGAAAGGCGGGAAAATGCGTCTGGCTTTATCCCCGGATAGCTGTAAATCATTGCGACGTTAGGGTTTGCTTTCGTGTCAAGCGCTGGCTTTTTTGATGGATCGCGCTGCGCGCATCTAGGGGAAATTTTTTGCACCTGCCCCTTTGCAGGGAAGACCCGGGCAGCTGGAAGGCAGCCTATCGAATGGAATGCGTCGCGGCGGGTGGTGTGCATCTTGCGCGCCTTTGTCCCGAAATGGAGAAGGCAGCTGTCGTCGGAGAGCCCCTCGTGCATGCAGACATAAACACCTGACAGGTCGGATTTTGCGGCCAGAAGCGAAGAATGCATGTTGACTTCCGCGTCTGACGAGCCCCTGTCCGAACTGCGCTGGCTCCCAGTAAGGATCACCGGGCACGGCAGGTTTTGAAGCATGAACGAGAGCGCGGCGGAAGTGTAATGCATTGTATCGGTCCCGTGCGTTATTACGATGCCTTCCGCGCCGCCCTTTATCTCGTCGGCAGCCGCCTCGGCTATTTTTGCCCAGTGTGAAGAGGACATATCCTCGGAGAGAAGCGAGAAAAGCATCCTGGGCTTGGTGTTCATTTTTTTTGCGAATGGAAAGCTGTCGAGAAGCTCTTGTGGGGAGGTTGCCGGGAAGACCGCCCCTGAGCGGTAGTCGATTTTGGATGCGATTGTGCCGCCGCACGCGAGAATCGACGTGTATTTTCCGCGAATCGATGCATCGGCATCGGAAGATTGGGTTTGCTTTTCCGGCTTGGGCTGCGCCTTTAAGACGACCTCGATTTTTTTGATGCTTTCCGTTTTTATGCCGACGTTGTAGCCAGAAGGGAGTTTGATTGGGAGAACCCCGTTGTTTTTGTCGTTTCCTGGCAGAAGGAGCCCTTCGTACTCGGCGCCTGCGCAAGCCACGCGCACCGTGTCCCCGGGAAGTGCCTCGCTAATCGCAGCGCGGGTTTTTTGCCCGGTTCGCTTTTGCTCGGGGGGCGCTGCGCCGCCTTTTTCCTGCGCGTTTGCCCTTTCTTTTTTTGCTTTTGGCATAGGTTCGCTTTTTGGCATCGAGGGTTTAAAGAGTTTCGCTGGCTGATTAGTTCATGGGCATTGAAGAGAAGCTGCGCGAGCTCGAAGAGGAGATGGCGCGCACGCAGAAAAACAAGGCTACTGAATACCACATCGGGCTTCTCAAGGCGAAAATAGCGAAGCTCAAGCGGGAGATAATCGCCCCGAAAAAGTCCGGGGTTCGGACAGGCGGTTTCGACGTCAAAAAAAGCGGCGATGCCACCGTTGTTTTCATAGGCCTGCCCTCTGTCGGAAAATCTACCCTTCTCAATGCGCTTACCGGGGCAAAATCAAAAACCGCTTCGTATGCGTTCACCACGCTCACCTGCATACCTGGAGTGATGGAATACGGGGGCGCGAAGATACAGCTCTTGGACTTGCCCGGGATAATTGTGGGGGCAAAGGAGGGAAAGGGAAGGGGCAAGGAGGTTCTTGCTGTTGCAAGAAACGCGGACCTTGTGCTGATACTCCTCGATGTGTTCCAGCCAACGATTCTGCCGGCCGTTATAGAGGAGCTCGCGGGCATCGGGATCAGGCTTGACGAGAGCCCGCCGCAGATTTACATAACGAAAAAGCAGAAGGGAGGGGTGGACATGCACAGCACCGTCCCACTCACCAAGATAAACGAAAAAATGGTTGTTGGAGTGCTCAACGAATACGGAATACATAACGCATCGGTCGTTTTTCGAGAGGATGCGACGGTCGACCGGTTCATCGACGTGCTTGTCGGCAACCGCAAATACAACAACTCGCTTGTTGTCCTAAACAAGGTGGACATGGTCAATAAGGAATATTTAGACAGGATTAAATTCCCGTTCGTCCCGGTTTCGGCCGAAAAATCGCAGAACATAGAGGCCTTGCGCGCAAAAATATTCGAGCGGCTAAACCTGATGCGGGTCTACACCAAGCCGAGGATGGAGGAGGCGGACCTGAAGGAACCGATGATGATGAGGACATCCGCCACCATCGAGGATGCCTGCGGACGGCTGCACCGCGACCTTGTGCGCGATTTCAAATACGCCCTGATTTGGGGGAAGTCCGCGAAATTCCCAGGGCAGAAGGTCGGTTTGAGCCATGTTTTGCAGGAAGGAGACGTCTTCACAATAGTGAAACGGCAGGGCTAGCTAGTCGGCTGTCGCTTTTTTTATCTTGCCCATCGACTTGAGCTTCCCGGAAGCGCCGGCGCGCTTTGGCTGGCTTGAGAAATCAAGTATGGTTATGTCGCCGCCTTTTTGAGTTGCGTGCACGATCGGCTTGCCATCCATTGATGAGAGCGTGAATTGCGTCGAGCCCGGCTCGACCTTGATTGTCATCTTTTGCTTTTTGCCGTGAATATCGAACTCGAAACTGTACGCCGAGTCGTTTGAACTGACGCGAAATTCCTTTATCTTGCTCCAGGGAATATCGGAGAAACGGGGGAATTTTTCCTTGCCCATTCATTCACCTTATGTTGAACGCCCGTTTGTTGAGGTTTTCCTGCGGAGCCGCGCGCACTGTTTCGCTTTCGTGGATTTTGTCCAGGATGGGCCTTAAGATGCCCTGGATTGCCAGGGAAGTCGGCACATACTCTTTCATGTTCGGAGTGATGGTGATTTTTTGTTCCATCTGAATTACCCTGTGTACTTTTCGTAGACTATTTCCCCTTTTTCCTGGACCGCGAGCTCGGAGAGCGCCTTGCCTTTCATCATGGAAAGCTCGGTGAACTTTTCCCCGACCGCAAGCGTGATTGTGCGCTCGCTTTTGTTGATTTCAAGCTTGATGCTGTATACGTCCACGAAATCGCGCGAGATGCTGCCCTCACGCTCGCTGTGAGCAAGCCGCACCGCAACGTTTTTGCATTTTTCAGGGTGCTTCTTCATGAGGTTTATCTCGTTATACATCTGGCTCTTTTCCTTCTTGAGGACCGCGCCCATGGTGCCGGAAGTTGCGCTTGAAAAAATCCTTATCGCCTGCTCAAGGGTTATGTCGCAGAGCTTTTCTACTGCAAGAAGATTCGCATTCGCGAACATGGATTCGGGCGCCCCTTTCACGGAGAGTTCTGCCATGCGTTCATTGTGTTCCCGACGCCTTTTATAGCTTACTCCCGTGTGTTTTTTTGACCTCGAAGCGGGAACGGGGCGCTTCGCAACCAGCCGCAGGCCGCCCTCTTCTTTTGGCTGGCGGCTAGCCGCCTTTTATAGGTTGGCGTAGGAAGAATGGGCATGGATGCTTCGCAACTGGTTACGCATTTGAGAAAGAAAGGTGGGCCGAAGGGACTTGCCAGCATGGCCAAGTTTGGAATCAACACCAAGAATGCGTTTGGCGTTTATGTGCCGGAATTGAGGCGCCTTGCACGGCATATCGGCACCAACCAGTCGCTCTCGCTTGACTTGTGGAACACAAGGGTGCATGAGGCGCGGATGCTTGCCGGATTCCTTGGCGACCCGAAAAAGGTGACTGAGCGGCAGATGGAAAGATGGGTGGATGAATTTGATTCCTGGGATATTTGCGACCAGGTTTGCGGCAGTCTTTTCGACAAGACCGATTTTGCCCATAGGAAAGCGCTTGAGTGGAGCAGGAGAAGGGAAGAGTATGTGAAGCGCGCCGGATTCGCCATGATGGCCACTTTGGCGGTCCACGACACCAGGGCAGGGCACGCTGCTTTTGAGAAATTCTTTCCCGCAATTGTGCGCGAGTCCACGGATGAGCGGAATTATGTGAAAAAGGCCGTGAACTGGGCCTTGAGGCAGATTGGGAAACGGAGCCTCACTTTGAACCGGAAAGCGCTCGAAGTCTGTTCGCAGATTGAGAAAATAGACTCGCCTTCCGCGAAATGGATTGCCTCCAATGCGCGCTACGAGCTTGAATCGGAAAAGATACAAAAAAGGCTGAAGGAATAAAAGTTTGCCCGCCCCCACTGTTGCGCATGGGCTATTTTTCGCGGCGCAAGGAATGTGGTGCACAGGACGCGATTGAAACGCTTCCGGCGACCGCGGGCATCTTGAGGGGTCAAGGCGCCACACAGTTGTTCTGCGGAACAACTTATCGCCCCGGCTATTGTCTGGCGGACCAGACAATTGCGCCCCTTTTTGCTTTGCAAAAAGAGGGCTTGCTTGGGCAAGGGGCGACTGAGTACTCTTCGCGCACTGCAGGCACCCTGCGGGCGCAGGGTGCCACCGAATATCTCGTTCTTTTGGCAGTTGTCCTAGTCATTGCCCTTGTGGCAATCGCGCTCCTTGGGTTTTTCCCAGGAATGAGCAAAGATGCAAAGACGGCACAGACCCAGATGTATTGGCAGACCGCAACGCCTATTGCGATAGTTGAGATGAGCGCAAAGGCGAGAAGTGATCTGTCGGCGCTAAAGTGGAACGAGGGATATTTGAAGGTGAAAAATACTGGCGGCTACCCGATAAGAATAACTGGAATTCTTGGAAATGGGTATAACATAACTCAAGTATCCAACACCCCCACAGTCGACAATGTTAGTGATTATTACTACTTATATCCGGGTGAAGAGAAAGTTTTCGGGAGTTCGAATGTTTTTCCGGGGGCGCCTTCGCGTCGGAGTTTTGTGTTTACGGTTTCTGCAACGTCGGGCGTAAGTTATGCGTTGAGGGGGCTCACATCATACTGTTTGGTGGATGCAACTCCCGGCACAGGCACATTGATAATGAAAAACTTCGGCTTTGAATATGTCGCCTATTATGATGGTGGCGCGACTGCTACCAAGCAGCAGATCGGTGCAAAAGACCTTGAGATTCCTTGCGGTGCGCAGTGGCCGTAGAAAAAACCGGCTGCGCTGAACAAAGAATTCGGGCGGGATTCCGGCTTTGTTTTATATATTTGCATGCGAGAAAAGGCACATATGCTTATCGGCGTTGTGGGGGCGCCCAACAAGGGCAAGAGCACGTTCTTTTCAGCATCGACCCTAGTGGATGCCGCGATTGCCAATTACCCTTTCACAACTATAACCCCGAACAGGGGAGTTACCTATGTGCGAGCGCAGTGCCCCCATGTCGCGCTCGGCCTCCCGTCCTGCAATCCGAAAAACAGCAAATGCGTCGGGGGAATCCGCCTTGTCCCGGTAGGGATGATTGACGTTCCAGGCTTGGTGCCTGACGCCCACAAAGGCAAGGGTTTGGGAAACAAGTTCCTGGACAGCATACGCGAAGCGGATGCGTTGATACAGGTCGTTGATGCGACCGGCAAAACAGACCTCTACGGAAATGCGGCAGAATCGTGCCCGCCGCAGGAGGAAGTGCGATTCCTACGCGAGGAAATCGCGCTTTGGCTTGCCGACATACTTGCAAGGCAGAACGATAAGAAGAACGGCGGGGCAAAGGATATGGCAAACTCGCTCTCCGGGCTTAGAATAAGCGAAGGGATGCTCACACACGCAGCAATGGCTTGCGGTTTGAGCATTGCGGATGGGATGCCGAACACTGAAGGATTGGAGCGGATTGCCCGGCAAATAATGGAAGCGAGGATGCCGTTTGCGGTTGCGTGCAACAAGATAGATGTGCCTGGAGCCAGGGAAAATTTTGTGAAAATCAAGAATGAGCTAGGCGAGGGCGTTTTCCCGTGCAGCGCGGCAGTGGAAATCGCGCTTCGCAAAGCTGAAGAGAAGGGCATCATCAAATATAGGCCGGGCGACACGACTTTCGAAGTTTGCGGAACCCCTGATGAGCGCCAGGCGGCCGCACTTGGAAAGATGAACTCGGTTCTTTTGGAAAATTCCGGAAGCGGTGTGCAGAAAATAATCGATTGGGTTGTTTATGAAAAACTTAAGGGAATTATCGTGTACCCCGTGGAAGATGAACACCGATATACCAACCACAAGGGAGAGATTTTGCCCGATGCGTTTCTTGTTCCGAGCGGAACGACCGCGATTGAGCTGGCGGCTAAGGTGCACACGGACCTTGCGCAAAAGTTTATAGGGGCTTTTGACGTAAAAAGAAAGATGCGCGTCGGCGCCAGCCATGTGCTTTCAGATGGAGACGTTGTGAAGATAATTGCCGGCCGCTAAAGCCGAACATAAACAATGCGAATTAAAGCTTTTGAAATTTGAATGTTTGCACGGAGGGAAATGATGGTTGAAGGCAAGAAAAAGACGGAATCTGGCGTTTTCGGGCTTGACCCGCGGCATTTGTTGGCGGGCATTGTCGTTGTGCTGCTTGCAAGTGGTTTTTATTATGTCTGGCAAAGCGGGCAAGGACAGCCAGCTCCGTTACCCAGCCCGAAAGTGTCGCAGATTGACACGCCAATGGCAAAAATTCTTCTTTCGGCCTACGATACTGGAGGGAAGCTCGAAAAATATTACCTGAAGTATGATATGTTTGACAACGGGGCTTCCACCCGATTTGAAGTTAGAAGCAATGGGACCGGGCATTGGGCCTTGTTGTCGGGAGATTTTGGGTCGTTGAGCGGTTATTTTGGAAGCAACGCCAGTGAAGACTTCGTCTGTCTTGTCTATGATGGAGAACAGAAATGCGGGCGCATAAAAAACGACACGGAAACGGGAAAAATAGCATCGACTTTGAAGAGCTACCTGCCAGACAAGAAACTTTACCTGGCGCAGAAAGAATACATTCAAAACCTAATTGGCGCAGGGGTGATTGTTTTTACAGAGGGGCTTTCTGAAGAGAAGGTTGGCGGGTTTGACGCAAAGAAAGTGTCATACACCCTCAATTACAAGAATCTCACCGTTAACACCCTGGTTTCGCTGAATATCGATCCAGCGGGCGCAGAAGTCGTTTCCAGAACGGATCAGAGAGTGAGCATGTGGATTGACACTCGGACCGGTTTGGTTGTAAAAAGCATGGCCGCCTACAAGGAAAACGGGAAGACATACACGTATGAGATGAACTACAAAAACATAAGCCTGGGGGAGCAGACCGTGGAGATCCCGGATGCGCCCATTGTTGGCCCTGACTCGTTTACAAGATTCTACTCGGATTCGGTAGGAGATTATGGGGCAAAACAGCTGTGCTATGCGCAGATGGGTGTTGAACGGGATTTGTGCTTCAAGAGCCGCGCTGTTGAAAAGCGCAGCTGGGATGCCTGTAAATTGATAAACGGCACTATGATGTACGAGCAGTGTGCGCTTATCGTGGCACAGAGCACAAACAATCCGCTGCTTTGCGAAAAGCTTGCCATTTACGCAGACGATTGCTATATTGCATTGGCTGGGAATAGCGGTGATTTTGAGTTATGTAAACGACTGAAAAACAAGACTTTGGTGAGTGATTGCAACGAAGCTGCCGCAATGGGCGTGCGGACTGCTGCCGAAGAAAAGGAACGTGTGCGGCGCCTTGAGGCGAGCAAAAACTGCGCCATGGATGATGATTGCGCGGTTGCCGGCAACGCAGGGCAGTTTTGCGTTCCGAAAAACGACACGAGGGTGTTTTCAGATGAAACGTCGCCTTTGTTTGCATGCCTGAAAGACGTTCAGTGCGGCTGTAATGAGGGCTTCTGCGGCTTTAGGAAGAATGACACCTATTATGAATGCGTAGGCGAGGTCGAAACGGACCTCACCGAAGCGTTTATACACGCACTTGTCGCGCAGACAAACGTGACAGCGACGAATGCGACAAGCGGCGTTGATTGAAAAAAAAGCGGGCCCAGAGGGATTTTCGCGAGTTGTCTCCTTGCCTGTGAAGGAGACAGGGAACCCACCATTTGGCAACGAATTGGATTCCTACTTCGAACCCTCGACACGCGGATTAAGAGTCCGCTGCTCTACCAAGCTGAGCTATGGGCCCGTTTTACGGACATTCTGCAAGGCAAAACGCCGAAAGCAAGGCTTGGTTCCCTGCACAGGCGCCATATATAATGGGAAGAATATAAAAGTTCACTGCTCAAGGGCAGCGCGCAGTGCGATAATTGGTGTGGATTGATCTCATGTCATCCTTGGATAAAAAAATTGAGGCGGTAAACGAGCCAGTGCGACGCCGTTTGAACGAATTGTTTGGCGAGGCAAAGGAACCGAAGGAAGTCTATGGCTTGCTATCTGAATTTCTCGCGGTTGAGGGAAAGCTCCTTCGCCCGGCGCTTTGTCTTGCATCGTGCAAAGCAGTAGGGGGGCGAGTCTCCTGCGCAGTCCCGGCAGCCACGGCGATTGAGATGTTTCACAACTTCACATTGATACATGATGATATTGAAGATGGCTCCCTTCGGCGCAGAGGCAAGCCGTGCATGCACATAAAATACGGACTTCCGCTCGCGCTAAACGCAGGAGACGGCCTGTTCATGATGGTCTGGCGGGAGGCTTTGGGTATTGAGGGTAAGCGGCGGAAAGATGCAGAGATGCTTCTTCTTAACGCATTCACACAAGTACTGGAAGGGCAAGCCATTGAACTTGGATGGTATCGAGATAAGAATTGGAATGTTGGTGTTGAGGAGTATTTTCGAGTAATTGACGGCAAGACCGGCGCCCTGATATCGGTTGCCTGTGAAGTGGGTGGACTGCTTGGCGGAGCGGACAAAGCCGAATGCGCCGCCCTTTCCGATTTTGGCAGGGGAATCGGCATAGGCTTCCAAATGGTGGATGACGCCCTCAATATCATTGGTGATGAGAAGAAATATGGGAAGGAAATCGGGGGAGACGTAGTCGAGGGAAAACGGACGCTGATCACCATTCGGGCATTGGAGATGTTGCCGGTGGCGAAGTCAGAGCGCCTTAGGGGCCTTCTTAAAAAGGAAAGGAAATGTGAAAAGGACGTGGACAATGTGATTGGGCTCCTGAAGGAATCTGGTGCGGTTGAAAGTGTGATGGAAACCGCTGAAAAAACAGTAAACAGGGCAATGGTAAGGTTGGATGCGCTTCCAGACAGTGATGCGAAAGAAACACTTGTCGGCCTCGGGGTGTATATCACGAGCCGTGAAAAGTAGGCAGATTGGAAAGTTTTTTAAATTGGAACCGAGAAGAAGGCAACAGGCAGACCAAGGTGATAGTTATGGCAATAAAAGTCTCGAAAATATATGGAATGGATATTTACACTGATGGTGGTAAGTTCCTCGGACGTGTACAGGAAATCCTACTTGACCTTGAAAAGGGAGAAGTTGTTCGCCTTACAATGGAACCGCTTAGTTCGGTGTCGAAAGAAGAGGCCCAGCGCATTCTTAGGGACAAGAGCGTGCTTTATAAAAGCGTGAAATCTGTTGAGGACGTTGTGGTTGTTTCAAAAGGCTCCGCACCGGCTGGAATGGAATAGGTTTTCATTTTTGTTTTTATCATTTTGGTTAGTTGAAACACTGCCTTATATTTGGCTGCTAGCCCACCCCCCTACTTCCGCTAATAAATGATAATTATTTTATTGGTTTTCGAGGTTATTTTTAATATTATAGATAGTGTATTAGTAGTAGTATTGTAACTATAGTTACATAAACAATAAACAAACAAAACAACAATTTCAATAGTGGAAGTAAGGGGTCCCATAACCCACTAAAAACAAAAAAGCGAAGCTAATGAAAATAAAAAAAATAGCGGGAAGTGGATTTGAATTCAGCGACAAACGGAACAAACGTTCCGCCATCTCCACTGATCTCTGGGTTATGAGCCCAGCGGGCACTCCAAACTACCCTATCCCGCTCTAAGCACTATTGAGATAAGACTGACTTAAAAGGCTTAGCGTTTCCTTACATTAACCCGGAGCTGCGGCTCGAACTCGTCACCCAACACATCCACTACCATTTGATTGGAATTGCAACTCAGATAATCAGTGGTGGTTTCCCCTTCTTCACCACCAACCTGGGCATCTCCTTCATTTACACCGCCACTGATGCGTATCTTGCTGGCAAAATCAGACAGCCTGTTTTCACTCATTTTCCAAATATAAGAATACCATCCACTATCACGATCTCTGACCCGGGTATATGAAAACAAGCCATAATTATGGAGGCGATTCAAAACAACCCTTACATCACTTGCCTTTATGCCTGTTTTTTTGGCGAGTTCCTCATCCGACATGTCCTTGTCGAATTCACGAATGACATCAATCGTATTTTCCCCACCCATCTCAATCAACTGCTGCCTTGCGGCTGCGCTGGTGAGAACCGAAAGTCTCACGGCTTTCGAGTAAGTGGCCTTCCTAACTGTCACATCCATTTTCGGTGTTTTTCTGGCGGCGCGTGTGTTTCTGGCAACACAACCCAACCCACTTGGTTTTTTCACAGTGTTTTTTTTAGAAGAAGGTTTCTTTTTCACATAGGAGATTTTTTTGCCATGCATGTTGGTCCCGTCATTATTCACCACACATAGTATATATTCCTTCATTCATTCTTTCCACGAACCACTAGTTTGCCGCACTTATTTGGAACAATTACCAGTTTTCCTTCGTCTTTGCGCTCAAATTCCTTTCCGCTTTGAACCCTATCTAAGAAAAGCGCAAGCGCAGACACCTCGGAATGCGGCTGGTTTGCAACAGCTAGGTTGCAGTCGGCAAGTTCATAGACGTCGTGCGGCACCTTTCCAGCACCAACAACAACAACCAGCCGTTCTTTCAACAAACCTTTCGCGTGCGCCTCAAAATTCTCCCCATACATGGTCAGGTGCGCTATTTTCCACCCGGCTTTTTTCCTATCTATTAAGAATCTCCTCCAATTCTCTTCGTAATTTATTTGAAAGTTGCCGCCCCACACCTCGCAAACCTTTCTGATGCCCCGGATCACAGACTCGTCCTTGTCGCCGCAAAGCACGCCCTCATCCGCCCCGAGCGCGCGCGCAGCAAGGAACACGTGCGTGGTTATCCTCTGGTCCCTTCCGGAACGATGCCCGATCCTAAGGACGCATATTTTTCCCATAAATCATTTCCATACCCACGCTTTAAAACATCATATTCAAAACAAGGGCATGAAAAAAATAATAATCGACACGAATTTCCTTATGATGCCCTTTGAACACGGCGTAGATTCCATAGGCGAGCTTCTGCGTCTGATGCACGAACCCACCACTTTGATTATCCCGAGCGGTGTGTTGGAGGAGCTTCTTACATTGGGGGGCAAAACCGGGCGGCGCGCCCAGGCGGCCCGCTCCGCATTTACCAGTATTGAAAAACTGAAGGCGCATTTCAAGGTGGAAACGGTGAAAAGCACGGGCGCAGTCGATGGATGGATTATTAAATATGCCCATGAAAACAGAAATCTCGTCGCGACGAACGACGTTCCGTTGCGAAGGCAGCTTCGTGCATTGGGAGTGCCGGTGGTTGCCATGAAAAGCAAAGCGAAACTCGACTTTGCTTAAGGCATAAAAATACTGTTTAGGGGTGGTTGATTGTTGGCTGCAAACACGTTACCCGGCTGGGCGCTATATGCACCCATTGCGCTTGCGCTTTTGGCAATTGCATATGGCGCATACCTTTCGCGCTCCATATTCTCGCGAAGCGAAGGCACACAGGCGATGAAGGATATCTCGGGCGCAATCCGCGAGGGCTCGGACGCGTATCTTAACCGCCAGTTTCAGACGGTTGCGATGTTCGTTGCGCTGCTGCTTGTTCCGATCTACCTGGTTCTTGGAGCGCCCATTGCATTGGCGTTCATAATCGGCGCGGTCGCATCCGGGCTTTGCGGCTACTTTGGCATGTATCTGGCGGTGCGCTCAAACGCGCGTGCCTCGCAGGCATCGCTTGTGAGCATGCAGGAGGCATTGGCGGTTCCGTTCACAGCCGGCGTGGTCAATGGCGCATTGGTATCAGGCATCGGCCTTCTTGGCGTTGCGTCTGTTTTTGCAGGGGCATATCTTATGTTCGGGCAAGACGGCGCGGCTCTTTCCGAGGCGAGCCGCGCGCTAATCGGCTTTGGCTTTGGCGCAAACGTGCTTGCGCTTTTCATGCGAGTGGGGGGCGGCATATACACCAAGGCGGCGGACGTCGGCGCAGACCTGGTCGGCAAGGTCGAGAAAGGCATTCCTGAGGACGACCCGCGAAATCCCGCGACAATTGCGGATAATGTCGGCGACAACGTCGGGGATTGCGCAGGGATGGGGGCGGACGTCTTTGAGTCTTACACAGTCACGATAATCGCAACAATGGTGCTTGCAATATCGCTTGGTTATGGAATATCCGGGGCGCTCTTCCCGCTGATTGTGGCGGGCGGTGCGGCGCTCATAGGGCTCGGAAGCGCGGTTTTTGTGAAAGTGAAAAAAGAAAGCGAGTATCCGTTCAACGCTATGGTGCGAGGATTCACCTATTCAACGATACTTCAAGCGGTGTTTTTCCTTGCGGCATCATTGGCCATTCTCAACAGCATTTCCGCATTCCTCGCGCTTCTTACCGGTCTTGCGGCAACGCACCTAATACTCCGTTTGACGGAATATTACACGTCCACCAAGAACCGCCCGGTGCAGGAAATCGCGGCAGCCGCAAAATCCGGCGCCGGGACAAATCTCATCTCCGGGCTTGGCATAGGCATGGAATCCGCGGTTGCAGGCATATTGGTGGTTGCAGCCAGTATTTTCATAGGCTTTTACGGGTTTGGCCTGGGCTACTTCGGAATCGCGCTCGTGGGTCTTGGGATGCTTGCCACGACCGCAATGGTCATGGCGATGGACACATTCGGCCCGATTTCGGACAACGCGAACGGAATAGGCGAGATGTCTGGTCTTGCAAAGGAAGGCCGCAAGCGCATGGATACGCTTGACGCGGTCGGCAACACCACAAAAGCGGTCACAAAAGGGTTTGCTATAAGCTCAGCGGCAATAGCCGCCGTGGCGCTCTTTTCGACCTATTTTGAGAGCACGGGCCTTACTGCAATAAACGTTGCGGTGCCCGTGGTGTTCGTGGGTCTTTTGATTGGTGGAGCAGTGCCTTTCATCTTCTCTTCCCTCACAATGAAGGCGGTGGGGCGGGCGGCAAACCTGGTGGTTGAAGAAGTGCGAAGGCAGTTCAGGGACCCGCGCATACTAAAAGGCACGAAAAAACCAGACTACGCGGCATGCGTGGACATTTCCACAAAAGCCGCTCTCGATTCGCTCCTTGTTCCAGGGGCAATAGTCATCCTGACGCCAATAATTCTCGGTTTCACGCTCGGGCTTGAGGCATTAGGGGGCTTTCTCGCAGGCGCGATACTCGTGAGCCAGCTGATGGCGATTTTCATGTCGACGGCCGGCGGGGCATGGGACAACGCGAAGAAATACATCGAGGAAGGGCACTTCGGAGGCAAAGGATCAGACGCGCACAGGGCGGCGGTTGTCGGCGACACGGTCGGCGACCCGTTCAAGGACACATCCGGTCCGGCGCTAAACCCGATGATAAAGGTGCTCAATATCGTGTCCCTGCTTGTCGCGGCGTTTATTGCTGGAAAGCAGCTCGGGGCGGTTTAGAAGCCAATCTCCTTTCTTCTTTTTTCTTTTCTTTTTTCCAAAACTTCCCAGCATGCGCTTTACCCGCGGGCAATCCAGCCTGGTTTCCGCGGCCCATATGGCGTCAAGGCAGACACGGGTGCATCATGCCCTTCCGTCAGAAGGGAATTTTTTAAATTAGTCCATCCTGACTATTACCATGGCCGCAGCGGTTCAACAAGTCAGCAATGCAGCAACGCTCTCTTCAAAAAAGCCTTCCCGGCTCTCAGACCTGGTCGGCAACCCGTCCGCAGCGTCCGCGGTGAAGCAATGGGCGCAGGAATGGGCAGATGGCAAGCGCCCATCCCCGCTTCTAATCTACGGGCCGACCGGGGTTGGAAAGACCGCGCTTGCATACGCGGTTGCTTCTGAGCTTGGCTGGGAAACATTCGAATTCAACGCGTCCGATTTCCGCAACGATGAGAATGTGGAAAAGCTGCTTTCAAATGCGGCTGCCTCGGGCACCATATGGGGGGGCATGCGGCTCATACTGATAGATGATGCAGATGCCCTTTCAGGCTCGGGCGACCGAGGGGGCGCTTCCGCAATCGCGCGTGTCCTCTCATCAACAAAACAGCCCATCATCCTGACCGCACACGACTTGTACGACAAGAAGCTCCAGCCGTTCAGGTCGATTTGCACACCAATCCCCCTTAGGCGGGTTTCCCAATCAACCGTGGCGTCTTTCCTTAGGAAAGTGGCGCAAGAGCGAGGGATTGAGATTCAGCCAGAATTGGTGGAAAAAATCGCAGCCGCCTCATCAGGCGACATCCGTGCCGCGCTCAATGATCTGCAGAGCCGCAACAGCTCGTCCTTCCGTGACGGCAAAAAAGGCGTGTTCGAGACGGTGGGCGCGATACTCAAGGCGCGCGACTACAAAAGCGCGCGGACCGCCGCATACGAGTCGGAAGCCGACCACGAACTTCTCAAACTCTGGGTTGCGCACAATATCCCTTATGAATACGAAAAGCCGTTCGACCTTGCGGAAGGCTACCTGGCGCTTTCCCGCGCAGACATATTCGACGGCAGGATAAAACGCACGCAATACTGGGGGTATCTCCGTTATTCCGGAGACCTCCTTTCCGCCGGGGTGGCGGTTGCAAAAGAAGCGCCATACCGCAAGTTTACCCGATTCTCCTTTCCGGATTACCTCCGCGAAATGGGAGCATCAAAATCATCTCGTTCCGTCCGCAAGGGCGCGCTTCGCAAAATCGCCTCATTCTGCCACTGCTCAATCCCTCAGGCGGCAGGCTACTTGCCGCTTTTAGAAGCGCTCGCTTCAAAAGATGCCGCGGCACTGTCCGATTTCGGCTTCGAAGAGGACGAAGAGGCGCTCATTTCAAAAATCAAACCCAAGAAATCAAAGAAGCAGGCAGGCGACAACGAGCAAAACGGCAAAAGCCAAAAAACCAAATCCAAGGGCAGGCGGCTTCCGCTTGAAAATCCGAAGAGATAGGAAAAGCGAAACGAGGTAATCATATGTTCGCGGAAGACAAAAAAAACAAGAACCACCTGGTAGAATCTGACGCGGAGCTCGCCAACAAATTCTCCGAAGCCGGCATGGGCTTTCGCACCGGTGCCGTGCACGTGTTCCATCCTCTCGAAGCAGCGTATCTGGTCAAGGAGGGCAAATCAGCATTCTCGAAGACAACGCTCGACAAATTCGTGGCTTCCCAAGCGAAAAAAGACGGGGGATTCGCATTTGCGTTCGCGGTCTATTGTTTGATACGGAAAACCGGCAGGCTCGTTCGCCCCTATATAAACACCACTGATTTTTTCCGGGTCTACGCTCCAGGGGTCGGGCGAGAGGAAGGCAGGCCGTCCCAACTGGTGTGCCTTCTTCCAGGGGCGTTCCCATCCGAAAAGTCAATCGAGGAAAAGGTAAAAATCGCGCATCTTGCGCGCCTCGACTTGATAATCGCAAACGGGGACGAAAAGAAAATTCAATTCCACAAGATCTCATCCTTCAATTTCTAACATGACAAAAGGCGTGCAGGCTTTTATTCTTCAGCATGAAGAGCATCCACATGCCTTACTGCCTGTCATGCGGTTCGATGATAGATGAATATGATTCTGCCTATTACGCACGCAATATGACGTGCATCTCTTGTTATAGCAGGAAGGCATTCGAAGCGCAGATGATTTCGTGCGCGAAATGCGGCGTCCGCATGCGGGCAGACCAGGCGAAGGCGCGAAAAGGCGGGTCCTATTGCAACTATTGCACAGAGGAGCTCGAGCGTCTCGAACGAAGAAAGACGTGCAGCGTATGCGGCCAGCCAATCGATTCATGGGAAAAGGCAATTCCTCTTCTCAAAGGCCCGTCGCACGAAGCGTGTGCGAAACGCCTCGGAACAACCGTCTTGCGCCGCTGCTCCTTTTGCGGGACGGAAACTGCTCGTTTCCGCTTCTATCCTGGAGGCAAGGTTGCATGCCAGAAATGCGACTCGGGCGTGCGCCCCCGCCAAAAAGTGGGGGTCAGACCCCTCATAAGCAAGGTTTTTTCCCAAATTCGCTCGATTTTACCTTGAGTGGTCCGCTTGTGGGAGTCAAACCGCTCACAATTGAATCGCAACACGCACAAGCAGAGCAGCGCACCCAACACACACGTTGCTCTTTAAAAGCTTAAATCCGAAATAAAACCATGGTCGCTTCGCTTCTCGTTAGCCAGAATTCCTCCTATATCTTCCCATCTAACATCGAGCTTAGGAATTTCCAGGACAAGGAGTCGCACATACTGGTCCACAACCTCGAATCATACCGGGGCCAGGACGTACAGGTGCTGCACAGATGCTATCCCAAGCAAGACAGCTCGCTCCTCCAGCTTTTCCTGATAGGCAAAACGCTCTCAAAAGTCGCAAACCGCATGGAGGCAGTCATTCCATATCTTCCATATGCGCGCCAGGACAAAATATGGAAGGACGGAGAAGCGCTTTCCGCCGAAGTGATTTGCCAGATGGTTGCGGCTGCTGGGTTCACCTCGATAGCGACTTTCGACTGCCATTTTTTGAAAAAACCAGGTGAATTTACCTACGGAGGCATTCGGATACGCAACTTCTCGCTTTCCGACGACCTGGTTTCATATTTCAAGGCGAAAAAGCCAGGCGCGCTTTTCATAAGCCCGGACCAGGGCGCAAATTACCTTGTGGACTACGTGGGCGGCAAAAGCATGGTGAAAAAACGGGGGGATTATAGCCGGCACAAAAAAGTCGCAAAGCGGCCGGTGGAATCCCTCGAGATGGATTTCGATGTCAAGGGCCAAGATGTGATAATGCTCGATGACATGATTGCAGGTGGCGGGACCATGATGCGGGCAACACGCGCGGTCCTGTCTCTTGGCGCAAAATCCGTTTGCTGCGGCTGCACACACGGGCTTTTCCTTGGCGATGCCTACACAAAGCTCCAAAACGCGGGCGCCGAGGAGATAGTCGCATCGAACACGATCGCATCGGAAGCTTCGAAAATAGACATAATGAATCCGCTCAAGGACCACATAATCGGGGCATTCTGAGGGTCGCCGATTATTCGCGTTTATGTGCGGGCAAGCCACACCGCAAAAAATCCTTTCTGGTTCCATTTCAGGCAGGCGTATCTTTCTTAGGCCGCCCGAGCCCACACCTGATTTGTTAATGTCCCCGCCTTCGGAATCAGTCTATATCGGGAAAACGAAGTTCCTCGGCGTGCCTTTTTTCTGGGATCCGAAAAAACTGCTCAACCCGCACATATGCGTGGTGGGCATGACCGGGTCCGGGAAATCCTATTTTGTCAAGACGTTTATCACCAGGGCCAACGCGGTGCTTGGCACGAGCGCGCTTATACTGGACTGGGCTGGGGAGTACTGCGAATGGGTGTTAGCAAGCGGCGGAAAAGTGTTATCATTCGGCTCAGGCGGGATAAACCTCCTGGATTTCCGGGGCGTTGCGCCGCACGAGCGCGGCAGACAGGTGGCAGAATCATTGGAAATGCTCACAGACATCTCAAAATTCCCTTCACAGAAAAGCCTTACCGAGGAGGCGATTGAAAAGGCTTACTTTGCCGCTGGCATGCAAAAAGGGCGCTGGAAAAAATCAAAGAAAATCATCGCCGCTCCGACTCTTCGAGAGGTATGCACAATACTGGAACGAACCGCAAAGAAAACCGGCTCACAGGACGCGCGAGGGGCGGCCAGGAGGATACACAACCTCCTTCTATCATCCGGCAATTCATTTTGTTCCGGCACAATGCGCCTAGAAGAAATGACATCGGGTCTCGTCTGCGTTGATCTGCATACACTACCGTCCGAATCGCTTCGGAGCCTTGCCGGGCTTACCATCTTGCAGTTCGTGAAAGAGCAGATGCGCCGTGAAAGTTCGGCAGGTGGGGCGCCCCGCCTGTTTATTGTTGTTGACGAAGCCTGGAAAATCGCCTCGGACGAGCGCTCGGATGTCGTGTCTATCGTGCGAGAGGGAAGGAAATACGGTTTCAGCCTGATAGTCGCATCGCAAAACCCAACCGATGTGCACAAAAGCATATTCTCGAACGCAGGTACCACGTTGTGCTTTAGGCAACAATCATCCTCCGACAGGGATTTTGTGCGGCAATCCCTCTCGTACTCTGATTTTTTCGAGCAGCAATCGCATTTGTTATCTGTCGGGCAGGCGTTGGTGCATCTTGCGTTTCTGCAACCAATCTCGTGCCCTTCGACATTCATGCTTCGGAAAATCGATGGAGAAGATTTATTGGTCGCATATCGTCTGCGAGGTGGCGGGATGGAATTGGAATTCGAAAGGGGGGAGATAGTTCGGCGCCTTCTGGCTTTCGGTTTTTCCGACCGGCAGGCGGCAGAGGTTCTTTCTGAATTCGAGCGGCATAACTATTCGATTTCCGCTTGTGATTTTGCGCTAGTGCTTGAGCGGATGGGGCAATCCCGTGCATCAACAATATCTCTGCTTCGCGAAATGGGCGCAAGCGAGCAGGACATCCTCGCACTTTTTTCAACACTTGAACAAGGAATGTCTGCAGCAGATTCAAACGAGCGCGAGGCGCACATCATCATTCGTAGTCAAGGCGACGCGCAGGCGAATCAGAGGCGGCGAACGCCACAGTGCAGAAAAAAACGAGCGCGCCGTCTCTCAGGAAGAAAAAGATAGCAAAACGGTGATGCCATGCAAAATGAAGAACAAACACCTATTGCCGAGTACGAAATAGACGTTTCTTTTCCTAAGGGTTTTTCGCAAGGGCTGCCTCTCCTTTCAGAGTTGGGATTCGATTCGCTTTCAATTTCAAAAAACACCGCAATCGCAAAAAAGGTGGAGAGCACCGACCTGTCAGGGAGACCCAGCATGTTTTTCAACATCGAACTTTTCTGCAACAAAGCAAAGGTCAGCTTTTCCATTCCGAAAGGGTGCGATCCGAGGACAAGAAGGCTGCATGCAACAGCACTTTTTCTACAATCACTCTCCCTTGTTCCAAACGCAAAGGCAGATTTGGCGTCTATATGCAGATTCGTGCTGCCTTCTCTTGAAACAGCAGTAAGAACATCCAACGTGCCATATGAGTTTCTTGAAAAGAAGCACGCCGACTGCGTTTCGCAGCTTTCAGAAAGCGCGGTAAAATCCAATCGCATCATCCACACTGCTGAAGAATGCGCACGCAGGTGCGCCGAGCTTGAGCGGCAGAATTCCCTGCTTCAGGCAAGGGTTTCACGCCTCGAGACGGTGCCCGATTCTGCGCTTTGCGAAATGGCACTGGACTGGGTTGCGACCCATCAAGGCACATTCTCAGCAGCACGTTTCTCAAAGGAAAACAACATCCCGGTATTCCGTTGTGAGGAGGGTTTGGACGCGCTTCTCCGATCCGGCGCACTCCGCAGTTCAGATGGGCGATATTCTCGGGTGACAAAACCCCAATACAGGCATTTTACGATTGAAAAAAACGGGCTGTTGGGTGCCGCAGCCAAGCTTGCAGCAGAAGCCCGCGGCAGGTTTTCCGCGTTTTCCAAGAAGAAATAAAAAGTGGAAAGGTCAGATTTGTTTTTATGACAAAAACCACCATGGCCGCGCTGGTTTTGCTTCTGCTTGTTTTCGGGTGCATACACCCGGGCAGTCCCGCGCCAGAAGCGCAGCAAGGCACAAACAACAATGCGACCATGGCATTTCCCAACGCCCCCGACTTGAAAAACGCAACACAACCCGCCAACGACTCGATTGCCGCAAATTCTTCAAATATGGGCAACGGGTCAAACAACATCCTTCCCGCGCAAATAACCCTCCCTCCATCCAACTTCCAACAGGCGCGCTCCTGGTATTTCGCATTCGGCTCAAATCTTGACAGAAACGGCATGCATTCCCGCGTTGGCGATTGGCCAGAAGACCGGCCCGCAACGCTGCCCGACTTCCGACGTACGTTCAGCGGCGCTGCGGACATAAGGCCCAGCGCAGGTTCGATTGTTTTCGGGGCAATTTACCTTCTCAACGAGTCGCAGATGCAAAAGCTTGACCGTTATGAAGGCGCGCCCAGGGTTTATCGCAGGATAAACGTCACGGTGGTCTCGGAGAATCAAACGCTTTCCGCGGTCGCCTACCAGTACGCAACCGAAAGGAAATTCAGCCCCCCGTCTCAAAGCTATTTCAACACGATAAAAAACGGGCTTCTCGCATACGGATACGGCATTGAGCAAATAACGCTTCTTTACAAAGAGGCGAACTATTCAAGAGACTAGCTTATTTTTCCCGAAAGCCAAAAGCAAGCAATACCAATCCTCCTGCAAAAAACAGCACAAACTCCATTTCTTTGGGCTCATGATTGACACGGATATCGAATGGCCCGTTCACGATTCCATCGATAACCCATCCGGCATTATCAGTTGCTTTTCTTACCGTGCACAACCCTTGGCTATTGTGACATTTCGGATTCAACGAAAGGGCGCTGAAAAATAAAATGCTGCAATTCTCCTCTTTGCAATCTCCTGCAAAAAACACGCGGTCCATGTTTATTTCCTGTGCCGCAATCACAGTCCCATTTCCATATGCTCTCTTCCCCAGGTCTTCATGGCCAACAAGGCGGAAGAGGCGTGCGCTCCCCTCGCCAACCACGACTTCGAAACGCGTGTCCCCCGTGATTTCTTCATATTTCCCAATATGGACTAAATCGCCATTCCCTGGCCCGTAGTAGCTTTCACCATTTCCAAAAACAGCGTACCTTACCTTTTCACGCACCATTGATTCGTATAGGCTCGTGGCGTTCCCAGGGTTGCAAGAGGCAATCTGCGGATGGACAATCCCAAACACGCCTATCGGATACTGCGAGAGTTCGCTTTCATAAACATATGCAATCCGCTCATCACCGGCAATTCCGCCTGCTTTCTCAAGAGCTACGTATTCCTTGGCTATCCGCAAATCAAGATATGGCGCATAGTATTGGGAGGGGGCGGACAAAATTACCACAAAAAGGAAGGAGGTAAGTGGCAAGCCTATTGCCAAAACCAAAGCGCCCACTGCGGTCATCCGGTCAATGCGCCTGGAATCAACCCACGAAAGAAACCATGTTTTCACAACAGAGTAAAATCCAGCAGCACCAAACCCTGATATGAAATACGCGCAGAGGTAAAATACCGGCATGTGCCTTAAACCGTCAAAAGAGGGGATATTTGTATTGATTGTAGGGTTGGTGGAAACCACTAGGACAACCGCGGAGAAAACCAAGAGCCATATTGCAAAATCAGATTTTTGTCTTATGGCAAAATACGCCCCAATGGAAAAGAAGACAGGCAGAATAAACGCGCTGGTGGTCAAAAACGAAACCAGTCCTTCCTCATACTTCGAAATCAACACCCCTCCGAGCCCGCCACCCGAACCCAGGTCCGTTCCGAGCAAAACCTCTGCATAATACACCCCGGTTGCAAAAACAACCGCGCAGCATGACAAAAGCAAAAGCGCAGGGCGCTTCCATTCATGGCGTCTCAAAACAAAATATGCGCACAGCATCCCAATCCCGATTCCTGGGGCGAGCAACCCTTTCGGGTGCGTCATAAAAGACGCAAAGAAGAAGGCAACCGCGGGCAAAAGGGAATTTTTTCTTTCAGCCACAAACTCATATGCGAAATAAAAAAAGAACATCGCCAGGTAGATTGCAAGCGTCCTAGCAGTCATTCCGTCTATGAAAAGGTCCTGGCCGCCGCCAACGAGCATCAGCTTCATTGGAATGTAAAGATAAAACAACACCGCGAAGAGAAAGGCGGAATCCCTGCAACGTTCCAATTTCCTTGAAAAAAGGTAGAACAGCACAACCGGAGCAAAGAACAGGATTATCAGATATATCTTATATGCATACTGCGCGCTGATTCCGAACAGAAGTACCATCACGGCGGGCGGAATGACGGAGGTTACCGGGTAAAACGACCAAGGCAGGCTTCCTTTTGAAAGATAATCCGCTGTGATGTTAGTTTTGCTAATATGATAGGGGGAATCAATAAAATAGAACGAAGAGGGTATTTTTTCGGTTTCAGACGCGTGCCAGCCTCCGTCTGTTTTCAACTCAACATAGCTCACCAACTGGGAAATTTTTCTTCCGACAAACATCGGAGTCAAGGTGAAAAAGTCGCTTTGGTTTTCTTCAACAATAGCCGCATTAACATCAATATGCATCTCTATCACAAGCGCGTCATTTTGGTCGACCGGATATTTTTTCAATGCGTCGCACGGTCCGCAGACGCGGTTTCCATTGACATTGAGCCAAGCTATTCTGTCGCGGTCCCTGGGAGCGAGCTTCATCTCCTTCACATTTCCAATTCCTTGGACTATAGTTCTTACTGTAATATTTTTCCCCGCAGGAATCTCCACTAATACACTGTCCTCGGTCGCAAAAGCAGAAAAAATGGTTCCTTCATCGTCACTAACGTTGGCAGAAGAGCGGTAAAAAAATATCTCAGGGGCGAGAATCCCTAAATTAAGCGCAAAAACGAGGCAGAGCATCGCCACGATGAACACAATCGGCTGCTTCTGCACTGCCTGCGAACACGTTTCAAGGCAGTTTTTCAGTCCAATCAAACCAAGCACCCGGTAGCTTTTCTATTCTGCCGCATCCGTCAGCTGTTTTTGGCAACCAACGCCATATCATTCGTATTCTTTATCATCACGGTGCCGTTTCTATAAACTAAATCATTGCCCAAAAATACACGGACAGCGCAAGAAGCACCGCCGTTCCTATCGGCCTCTCTTCATTGCAAGCGGGAATGAAAACAGCGATTCTTCCGTGCATAAATCCACCATCAACCCATATGATTTATTTTTGTTTATCCGTCTTCTCCTTTCGCTTTTTTGCATGTGTTGCCCTTTTCTTTGTAACGGGCTTTGCCCTGGCAACGATTTCGCCGCGCGCAGCCTCCTGCTTTTTTGCAAAAGCGCCTTTATCGTTGACTGAAGCAGCAGTTCCGCCTGCTTTCATGGAAGATGCGGCTGGAGTTACCGGCTTGGGTGGGCCGTTAGAAGCACCTCCTCCTTCCTGCTTGCACGAAGCATTCGGGCATATCTCAAACACTTTCTTTCCCCCGACAAAGCCGCGTATCATCGGCGCTTTGCAAAAGGGGCACACAGCCCCGACCCCAGCAACCTTGACCCCCATAGGAATCGAATACGTGTTGGTGCAGGAAGGGTAGTTGCCGCAGCCTATGAACTGCCGGCCCGTTTTCATCTTTATTATCCGCATCTGTCCGTCGCCGCAGCGCGGGCAGATGCCTATCTCAGACGCGCCTGCCTCCTTGCTTCGCAAGCCGGCAAGAAGCCCTAGGCCGATTTCGCGCTCATGCCCTTCGAAATGAGTCAGTATGGCGCTGAGCACTTTCTTTCCATGCTCAATCGCAGTCTTTTCATTCTCCCCGTCGCATATTTTTTCCATCTCCTCCTCTATCCCATGCGTCAGTTCGTCATCCAATATCTCTGGCGCAGCCTTGGAAAGAAGGTCGTAAACCGCCATGCCAAACGGGGTTGCGGCAATGCTCTTTCCATCAACATAGCCCCTGCGGAACAGGGTGTCCAAAATCGCAGCCCGGGTCGCCTTGGTGCCCAATCCGCGCTTCTCAAGCTCAGAGATTATCGATGCGGCAGTATACCTTTTCGGAGGCTGTGTCTTCTTTTCCTCAATCCTGAATCCTGCGAGTTGCACGCTTTCGCCTTCCGAAAATTCAGGCAGCGTGATTTCTTCAAGCTTAACATACGGGGCGTATATCTCGAACCAGCCCTGCTTGACGGTGCGGTTGCCCGATGCCGCATATTTTTCAGTGCCGGAAAGCACCACGACTTTTTGCGACTCCCGCTTCGCAGGCTCGGCAAAGCAGGATAGGAAGCGTTTCACAATCAGGTCGTACAGGCGCCCTTCGCGCTCGCCTGCATTCCCCCTCTGCCCGGTCGGGTGGATTGCCGGGTGCGCCGGGTCATCCTTCTTGCCTTCAAGCGGAACAATCCTGTTTTCCGCCAAAAGCTTCTTCGCATGCGCCACATAGGCCGGCTGATTGGAAAGCGATTCGATTATCTTTTTGAGATTGAGCTTGGCAGGCAGCTTTTGGGAGCTTGTGCGAGGGTAAGATATCATCGCCGATTCGTACAGCGTTTGCGCAAGCTCGAGCGTGGTTTTTGGGTCTATCCCGAGCGCCCGGTGCGCCTCTACCTGCAGCGATGTGAGGTCGAAAGGCGGTGCCGGTGGCTGAGGGTACTCCTTATGTTCCACCTTTTCCACAACGCCGGGGCTTTTGGAATTCGCCAGGGCGGCGTCGGCTTCCTCCTTTTTTGAGAATCTTCCATTCACGTGTCCGAACTCCGTCTCCTTACATGCGCATGAAAGCTCCCAATAGGGCTGCGAAACAAAAGAAGCTATTTCCTTTTCTTTGCGGACAAGAATCGACAGCGCTGGCCCCTGCACCCTGCCAATGCTCATGACCTGGTTTCCTCCTGCCCTCCTTAGAGACGCCATGAGCGCGCGGCTGAGGTTTATTCCATAGTACCAATCTAGCATATGCCGCGCCTCTCCAGCAAGCGCGTTTTCCAAATCCAGCTTTCCCCTCTCAAGCCAGGCATTTTCCAGGTCATCATGCGTGAGAGTGGAGAATTTCATCCGGCTTCCCTGTTCGCTTTTGCATGCAAACCTGAGCACATTGTAGCCTATCAGGCTCCCTTCAATGTCGAAGTCGCATGCGCACACATACTCGTCGGCATTCTTCGCGAGCTTTCTTATCGCGTCAAGATAGGGTTTCTGGTAGCCAGCGTCCTTTTCCACATCGGACGTCGGGGCCCATTCCACGTCAAAGACAGGGTAGAACCATCCCTTCCCGACCTGCCTTAGGCTGTAAAGATGTCCGACTGCAGACACCACAACCACTTCCTCACCATCCCGCTCAACTTCCCAATAACCGATCCCGCCAAGGTTCTTGCGCGAGGTTTTGCTACCTCCGATTGCCGCGGCTATCTTCTCGGCGGCATTCGGCTTTTCGCAGATAACCAGCTTCATGATGCCCATTTTGCCAAACGGTTTAATAAGCCTCGCTGCGAACATTTTCCGGGGTGGGAAGGATGGTGAAAGGCCAGCTTTCTGTCGAGATGATGGTCATAATGGTTGTCATCCTCGGCTTGGTGGTTATCGTGGCAAACACGATGATCAAATCTGCCAACAAGGCTTCCGAGAAGGTTGAGCAGAAAACAGAATCGATCCTCAACACATCGGAAAGCGGAACGGTGTCAGGCGCGCAGGGCGATTACTGCTCGACAGGTGAAGATTGCCGTTCGGGCTCGTGCAACACATACACGGGCAAATGCGAGTGAAGGTGGGTGTTTGCGCCCTAGCGCAAGTCAATTCCTTTTCCGTGCCCAGCTCTCAATCGAAGCGCTTCTGATGTTTGCGCTGTTCCTTTCGCTTGCCGCAATCGCATATGCCGCAACTTCGAAAACAGCCGCCGCGGCGCAGGAAAAAATCTCGTTCGAGCTTTCAAGGTCCGCATTCTTCGAATTTTCCGCAAAGCTTCGTTCCGTTTGCATAATGGGCGAAGGCAATATCCGCACAATCGAAACGAAGGGCCCGCCCGCGATCGTAGAAGCGCACGGCAAGTCATTTTCCTTCTCGGCAGGCAAGTTCTCCCAAAGCGCAAATTCCTCCTGCGAAATAACCGTACAAGCGACCAAGCCGTCCGCCTTTCTTGTCCTGGAAAACAAAGGCGGCATAATTACGGTTTCCTAGCCGCGCCCGATTTCCGCCAGGAACCGTTTGCACGCCGCCGGGTCGGTTCCGTCGATCAACACGGTCCTGACTCCGGCCGCCCGCCCGGCCATTTCGTCTTCCGCGTTGTCCCCCACGAAAATCGCATCCTCCGGCTTAACGCCGAGCTTCTCAAGCGCAAGGATTATCATTTTCGGATCCGGCTTGGGCGGGGCATCCGAGCTTGTGACAACCGCCTTAAAGAAGCTTAAAATCCCCAATTTCCCAAGGACCATCTTCGCGCTTTTTTTCCTGTTGCTTGCTGCGGCAAGGGCGTACTTTTTTGAAACATCCTCAAGGCAATCTGCCAAAAAAGTGGGGGACACGAGATGCAAATTCCTGGCGGTGATTTCGGAAAGCCGCAACAGCATCGTTTCTTTGAGGGCGTCATCCTGCCCAATCGCGGGCACAAGGGCGGTGAGCACGGTTTCCGCGGAATGGGCGGACGACATTCTTTCGATTTTTTCATTTGCCACAAAAAACCCATACTCGGACAAAAGTTCAGAGGTATTCTGCACAACCGCTCTTCGCGAATCGGCAAGCACCCCGTCAATGTCGAATATTATCGCCCTAATCACGCGCCCACCCGATTTTCCTGTTTTCTTCGGCAGCCGTATCCCTGCAAAGCAGCACCACTCTTGAAGGCGCATGGCGATCGGTTACCATATATCCGGTCAGATCCGCAAGCGCAGCCGCAATTTTTTCCACCTCTCCGATCTCGAGCATGTCTCCAAGCGAAAGCCCGCGCCCGGGGGTTCTCGCGCCACCCACGAAAACCATGCTTTTCACTTCCACATAGTGCGGCATCGCGGTTCTTATCTGCCGTGCATAGCCCTCCAAATCCAAGTCGTTGACGCCCCTTGCAAGCGTCATGCGCAGCACCGTCCTGCACCGCTTTCCAAGCTCCGGCATCAGCCCAAGGGTCTTATAATATTCTTCCCACAGACCGATTTGCGCAGGGCGTATGTATTTCTGGTATATTTTCTCGTTAGGCGCAACCATGGATACATACAGCTGCGTTGGCAGGGTTTTCCACCCTGCGAGTCTTTGAGGAAAAGTTCCGTTTGTCACAAGGAAAGTGGTCATGCCTCGCTCATGGAATTCCTCCAGAAGCCCACTCATTTTCGGGTACATTGCCGGTTCCCCGGTAAGAGAAAGGGCAACGTGCATCGGGCGCCTTGCCTCATCGTACCTTTTCCGCAAAACCTTCCTGTTCCCCCCGAAGCCCGACACAATCTCTTTTTGCGCGGCAATCAGGCCCGCGGCAACCTTCTCGGGCCCATCCCATTCAAACCCATCGCAGGGTTTCCCGTACTTCTCCCTTTCGGGCATGAACCGCCAGCAGAAAACGCAGGCGTGGTTGCAAAATGAAAGCACAGGGGTGCATTGCAGGCACCGGTGCGAGGAGATGCCGTAAAACCTCGACTTGTAGCATTCCCCCTCCCCTTTGAGAGAAACATCCGCCCACTTGCAGATTTTCGCAGCCGAATGCTCCCCGACAATGTGGTATTTCTGCTTGATGAGAAGAGCAAGCATGTCTTTGGGAACGCTTTTGTTTTCCGCGCGCACTTTTGCAAAATATTTGCCGCCCGCGATGTCGGCGTTATTCTTGTAGCGAACCACACAAATCCCTTGTTGGTTGGGGGGCAGTCTCAATTAAAAACCCCTTCGGCAACAACATCTCGGGAAGAAAAACCCGTGGGTGCGGCGTCTGCCCTCCTAAAACGGTTTTTTCGCTTGTACCGCGTGGCGTTCTTCTTCTCGGTGTGGAAATGGCGGTAAAAATTGATTTTTCCCTGAAGAAAAAAAAGCTTTCGGTCAGCGAACCCGAGTCGGTATCATCGCTTGTCAATGGGCACTATGGCTACATGAAAAAAGGCACAATCCAGCTCTTCTTGGAAGAGGCGCTCTACCTGATGGACATAAGAAACGCGCGCTGCCACGATTCATCTCTCAACGAATATAAATTCAACCAGATCGCAGCGCACTTTACGCGGAAGAAACAGATGGCGCGCTATTTTACCTACAAGGACTGGCGCGACCGCGGCCTCATCCCGCGCCAGGTATCCGAAATCTGCGAAAAATACGGGCGGAACAGTGTAAAGAAATATCCCGGCGGCGCGCTAGTGCTTGACCGTTTTTCCATCTCCGCGCGATTCTACGAGGACGACCTTTGGTCCATAATAGACGATGAAACCGTCGGCAAGGAGCTCTACGAGCGCCATTGGTTCGGGCAGTTCGGCTCCTACAAGGCAGAGCAGAGGGGCAAGCTGTCAAAATTGGACTCTTACGAAACGCTTTTTCTCATGCGCCACGCCGGGCTTCATCTTGACAATGCCAATGAAACACAAGTGATAAAGACAGCCAAGCGCGTTCACAAGGATTTTCTCCACCTTTATGAGGTGTATGAAGACTGGCGCCTTCGGGGGTTCGTACTCAAGACGGGCTTCAAGTTCGGCACGCATTTCAGGCTCTACTTTCCAGGGGCATCGCCCGTGCGCGCAAACAGCGAATGGATACACAGCAAGCACGTGGTGCACTGCTTCCCGCGCTCAAGCAAGCTTCTGATTTCCGAATGGGCGCGCGCCATACGCGTTGCGCATTCCGTGAAAAAGACATTCGTGCTTGCAATCCCAGGGGTTGCAAAAAAGAAAATGGCGAAAAAAAAGGACGGTTTTGCGACAACCCTCGATTTCCTGCTCTACCATAGGCTTCACGGCGGGATAGAGAATCCGAAGACCGGGAAGCCGAAGTATCTCATGTTTTCGCTTTCGGAAGAGGAGTACATAGGCGGCGAGGGGCTTGCTGACGCAATTGAGCAGTGCAAAAGGATTGGCTTAGAGCTTTTGCTTGCAATCTGCGACCGCGAAACATCGGTCACCTACTACGCGGTCAAGCGCATTGAGGTGCCCGGCAGCAAGTACGAATACTACGAAATAGAATGGGCGCAGCCCTGACGCAGCGCCCATACGAATCCGCTCAGAGCGATTTCCTCAGCTTGTCAATCAGATTTTTGTTGCCAAGGTAGAGCGGCGTCCTAGCTTCGACATTCGCGCTTTCCACATCGAGAAGCGAGGATTTCCCTGACCAGCTTGCGCCGCCCGCCTGCTCCATTATGAATGCCATTGGCTGCGCTTCGTACGTGAGCCTAAGCTTCCCCTTCGGGTTCTTTTTTGTTTCAGGATAGGCGAAAATGCCCCCGTGGTGGAGTATCTGCGAAAAATCAGCGACAAAAGTGCCCGAATACCTGACTTTCAATTTTTCCTTCCGGAACAAATCCTTTGCAAACCTAAGGAACTTCGGGCTCCACTCCAAGGGCTCGCCCCCTATTCCGAATACCGCTGGCTTTGCGGGGAGTTTCATGTTTTCAGCCAGGAGAAGAAACTGCGCGTTCCCTTCGCCATCATAGTGCTTGACGAATTCATGGGCACCGTTCCCCGTGGTGTAAATCAGGGTGTTTACCGGGCCGTAGAGCTTGCAAACCGCGGCGACAAGCCTTTTTCCTGGCTGCGGCAAGTCTTCCGAATAGATTCCCATGATGGAGCCAAATGCGTTGTTGCTTATGATGTTCGACGAGCCATCCAGCGGGTCAAGCGTGACTATGAACGGCGCTTTCGTGGAACTGACGAGCGGGCGCCTCAATTCCTCCGAATATATTTTGCGCACCAGCCCTGTCTTTATCAGGTTGTCGCAAAGGTAGCCGTTCACCCATTCATCAAGCCTCGAAACAGCCTCGCCGTACTTGTTTTTGTTGCCTATGGCTCCCTTCAGGTATTTCGGGAAATTATGCTGCGCGTCAAGCGCGGTGTATGCGTAGGCAAGTATGAGCCTGCGAAGGTCGACATGCGTGCCTGCCCGTTTGATGTGGTGCGATAAACTGACAATCTCATCCATGTTATCATCTCACTTGTAAACTATTTTTTTTATCTCCTCGGTGATTTTCATCGGGTTGTCGTTCTGCCACACGTTCCTTCCAACAGCCAAGCCGGCGCCTCCAGCGGCAATCACTTCTTTTACTTTCGCAAGAAATTCGGCATCAGATTGCTTGCTTCCGCCGGCGGAAATCACCTTGCACCTGCCGGCTGCAGCAACGACCTTTTTCATGCCATCCACGCTTCCAGGGTAATTCACTTTGACGACGTCCGCGCCAAGCTCGAGCGCAACGCGCGCGGCATACGCTATGGTGTCCGCCGACTTTTCATCTTGCACGTGTTTTCCCCGCGGGTAAGCCCAAACAATTGTCGGAAGCCCGTATCCTTCCGCTTCCTCCTGCACCCTTCCGAAATCCCTAAACAAATCAGCCTCGCGCGGCGAGCCGACATAAAGCGTATAGCCAATCGCATCCGCCCCAAGCTTCACGGCTTCTTTCACCGATGCCACTTGCGACGAGTAAATATCATCCTTCGGAACTATATTCGTCCTGCCGTTCAGCTTCAGCACCAGCGGGACTTTGCCCGAATAACATTCCTTATAATGTCTCGCGATTCCCTTCTGAAGCGCTAAGCCGGTGAAGCCGCCTTGCGCGGCAACGTCAAGCACATACTCTGGATTGATGTTTTTGCTGTTGAAATCAGTCGGACCGTGCTCGAGCCCCTGGTCCATCGCAAGTATGAGGATGCGCCCGTTTTTCATAATTTTCCCAAGACGAGAAGGTTTGTCTTTCATAAAAAACACCTATTTTCCATTTCGCCCAAGGGTTATAAAACGTGCCACTGGCTAACAAAAAAGAAAGAAAAAACAGGAGAATCGCTAGCATCCATTGAACCCTATGCCCTCACGTGTCATCTGCTCGCCGATTATTTTCGCGCCTTTCTCGCTCACTTCTCCCCATACCGTTTCGACCTCGAGCGGCTGCTTTTCAAACATGTGCTTGGGGCGCGGGTCGTATATGCTGCCAAATCCCCTGTATTTTTGGACGAAATGCGCGATTTCCTCCTTTGTGGCGTTTCCGCCCGCCATTTTTTTCACAAGCGCATCAAGCTCGGTCTTGAACGTTGAAGCATCCTTTTTCTGCGCCACGGCTTCCTTCACTACATTCACCATACTCTGCACCTCGGCTTTCCTGTGCTGCCGTCCGTTTATTTAATGTGCGTTGCACCTAGGGCAAAGAGTTCCAGGTGGGACGAAAAACCCATACACCATTCGCACCAACCATTAAAAACACTTCGTTATACATTTAGCGACAGTGTTTCCATGTCGTTGCAGTCTGCAATCCCAAAACCGCCTCCAAAAGTGCTTTCGCGCCTTGAGAAAATGACGGTCGAATGGAGAATTGCCCGCGCCAAAACTCTCACAGAATCATTCATATCGGTGGCAGGCAAAATACAGGCATTCTCGCGGGAGGATGCGACCGAAACGTCCGCCCGTGTGCGGAAGATTGATGGGGAAAATGCGCCGCCGGCAGCATTCAATTATGAAAAATGCGCCAAGCTGTGGGTACGAGCAAACGACCAGCTTGCCGAGATCGCAGTTCTTGACGAGCTAGGCGCGCTTGACCGCGGGAAGCAGTGGTTCGCCACCCGTTTCAATATCGCCACTCACGATCTGGTCGAAGCCTACGGGGCGGTTGATCCGCATGCAAGAAATACGCATCCCCTAAGGGCATTCGCAATCCTGGCGGTCTTGCCCATGATGTTCATTCTGCCGCCTTTCATATTGGCGGGCCTTCATCTAAGTGCCTCGGTCCTCGGGATAAATAACGCGATGGAGCCGATGGTATTTGTCCCGGTGTCGGCACTCATCACATTTTTCGCAGTATTTAAACTGTTTCCGGCGTTGATCAAAAAAGGCATCCGCAATGCCGGAATATACGCCGAGTGGGTCATGGCTGCCGCGCAGAAGTACCTTGCCGAATGCGATAGGGAGGGCTAAGGCAAGCGCCGAGCGGGCGTTTCCTGGCCGAAAGCCCTGTTTCCGCCGTTGTCTAGTAAAGCTTTTTAAATTTGAACAGAAAAGTTAGCGCAACAATCTTTATATGAAGGTGAGCTCATGGTAAAAGTAGTTATTGCAAAGCAACTCGCTGGCAAGAAGATAATAACCAACGACGGCGAAGAACTCGGAAGGCTTATCGACCTCGAGGTATCGGAAAACTCAGGCAAGATAACCGGGCTTCTTCTCGAGCCGAACCTCGATAACGCGGCCGCCCGCCGCCTCAACAAGGAGGACGGGCTCATCGTGATACCCTATTCGTCGGTGCTTGCAGCATCCGACCACATCATAGTCGACAAGAAGACAATATGAAAAGTCCTTTCTTTCCTTTTCATTATTCTTATTTTTCCGTTTTATTGATTTTTGGGGGGTTGGCATGGTTCTTGAAACAATCGCACTCGTCTTTGCGGGGATTTTCGTTCTTGTCGCGGTCTTTTTCATATTCGTATACAATTCGCTTGTCGGCAAGCGCATGCAGATAGACAACGCATGGTCCCAAATCGACGTACAGCTCAAAAAAAGGTACGACCTGGTTCCGAATCTTGTTGAAACTGTAAAGGGCTATGCGAAGCACGAGAAGTCGGTTTTTGAGAATGTGACTCGTGCGCGCGCGGCCGTCATGGGCGCCACGGGCGTAGTCGAAAAGGCAAAGGCTGAAAACGCCCTTTCGCAAACGCTCAAGAGCATACTCGCAGTCGCCGAAAACTACCCGACCCTTCGCGCGAACGAGAACTTCAAGATGCTCCAGGAGGAGCTCTCAGGCATAGAAAACAAGATAGCATACGCGCGCCAGTTCTACAACGACTCTGTGCTCACCTACAACACGGCAATACAGACCGTGCCGACCAACATGGTTGCAGGCATATTCGGTTTCACACCACGAGAATTCTTCAAGGCCGACGAGACAGAGCGCCAGAACGTAAAGGTCAGCTTCTAAGAGGGTTCCACGGGCATGCTGCGCTCCAAGGTGTCAGATGGCAAACTTCTTTGATTTGGCAGCGGAAAACCAGCGCAATTCCTACGTCCTCATGTTCGCAGTTTTCATCATCACATTTGCGGCGGCATTCGGCTTTTCCTTCATGTTTTTCGGGGACAATCCATTCGGGCTGTTCCTTTCGGTGCTTCTCTCCGCTGCCTACATCTCGATAACCTATTTTGCATCCGACAGGATAGTGCTCTCGCTCTCCGGAGCCAGGGAAGCGCAGAAGGGCGAGTTCCCATACCTTGTGAACGTGGTGGAGGGGCTTTCGCTTGCAGCCGGAGTTCCCGCCCCTAAAATATATGTCGTTGACGACCCAGCGCCAAACGCATTCGCAGTCGGCACTTCCCCGAAAAATTCATCCGTGGCATTCACAACAGGGCTTCTCTCGACATTGGACCGCGCGGAACTGGAGGGGGTTGCCGCGCATGAAATTTCGCACATAAAAAACCTCGACTCGCGCATGGCAACCCTGGCGGTGGTCATGGTCGGCCTGATCGCAATACTCTCGGAATTGGGCCTTCGCTCGATGTTCTGGGGAAGAGGGAGCGGCGGGCCGCGCGGCAGGAACGGGGGGCTATTCGCATTGATCGGGCTTTTCATAATAATCATCGCCCCGCTGATTGCGCAGCTTGTGCGGCTTGCGCTCTCACGCCAAAGGGAGTATCTGGCAGATGCGACGGGGGCGCAGCTTACCCGATATCCGGCTGGGCTCGCATCCGCTCTTGAGAAAATAGGCAAGGCGGGATCCTACGTGCGGCGTGCGTCCGATGCCACCGCCCCGCTGTATTTCGCAAATCCCCTCTCAGGAATGCAGTTCCTGTCGACACATCCTCCGATAGAGGAAAGGATAAGGCGGCTTAAGGCGATGTAAAAAGGGAAAAGCAGCTATTTTTTCTTTGGCCACTTGTTTAATTTTTCAGGTCCGCCGACATTTTTTGGGCTAAGAACGCCTGCAAAGCTGGAGACCTTCTCCCTGCCCGCAATCGCCCGCCAGTTGCGGAGTATCTTGAAGCCGATGTAATACGAGCCTCCTATTGCGGTGATTGCGGTTGCGACCGCGAGCGTGGAAAGCCCGGTGAGCGGGAGAGTGAGCGCCGCTGTGGCAAGCGAAGTGCCGATTATAAGTTCGCGCACGTGGTCTGAAACGCGCGGCACGTTCCGGTCGATTATGTCATTGACCTCGATTTTTGCCCGGGCAAGAAGGGACGCCTTTTCCCGTACATATGTCTCCGGGTCCTTTTTGCGGATTTTCTCGATTTCGTCCAGCTTCTGTTCGACTGTTGCGTAATGCCCTTCGAGCTCGCCTAGGAGCCGATTCGCGGATTCGTGGCTTCCGCAGGCGGAAACAAGGTCCTGTATCGCCCGTTCATACACGCCAACGTAATCCATCTGTTCGTTCTTGACTGGTTTCATTGCAAGGTCTGCCATGCATATGCCTCATAGTTAACTTTTTTATTACATTCCCATGCCGCCATTGTTTCATGCGCGCTCCCATTTCATCCCAAATGAATCAAGCGCCGAGATTAATTTTTCCCTTGTCCTGCCCTTGACCCCTTTCCAGTCTATTTCGGCCGCCTCGACTTGGTCAACATTCCTTTTGATAGCCTGCGCAATCATCTCATCATCGATTCCAAAACGCTCGAGTGCGTAGCCTGAGACGATGTGGCCGAACGCAAACGGCCCGCCCACTATCTTCGGGGTGAATTTCGGGGCATAATGGCTTCCGCCAAAACCGATTCTGCACGGGAACTTCCTTTCGCTTCTTATCGCGTGCACTATCGCCTGGGCGGCGACCTTCCCGGCTTCAGCGTTCACCCATTCGGACGCTCCGCTTCCAATCTCTGCAAAAAGAACGGGAGTCTCAAGGCTTGGCCCATGGTGGTCGACCTCAACCGACACCCGCCACCCTAGCGCACCTGAAAGCTCGCCCATTTTGCTTGCAATCTCCTTCACCTTGCCCGCATGCGCGAAATTAAGATGCCGGGGTCCCCCGCCAAGTTCGGCGCCGCCCCAATTGCCGGGCGTATGCGCAGTGAAGCACGGGGAGCCCGACTCGCTTTTGTGCGTGCTTGCGAACACATAATATTCCGCATCGTGAGATGGCACAATTTCAACGATGCTTCCCAAATACTCGATCATGCCAAATCCATCGCAGCGCCATTCACCCTGCCCCATTTCATCCATTTCAACAAATGAAAGGATCTGATCCCTGATATTCACACTCGCCGCATTCTCGGACGACACCACTACCAGGGGCTTTGCCATAGGGCGGGTTTATGGAAATCAGGTTAAATTACTTCCATTCCATGGAAAAGACGTGGGCGTTGGCAGACGCCTTCAGGCTAATATTTTCGTGGTTGGGAAACAAGGCCAGCAAAGGCTTTATGGCGCGGATTTCCTATGCAATAAACAACCCGTCCAAGCCCTAACGCACTAATTTTGCCGCAATAACATTCCCAACAGGTTTATAAGCCGCAGTTGCGATTTCCACTCGTGGTTTGATGGGCGATGACCAATTAATAGCATTTATCAACAGTTCGCGCACGAAAGGAAGGACGGATGAACAGATAATCCGCTCACTTTTGGCAGTTGGTTGGAAAAAGGAAAAAATCGATGCCGCGCTGCGCGAGGCTACGGATGCGGACGCATCTTCACCTCCGCAACAACAAACAGCAAAACCGGCTGAAGCCGCGCAGCCGAAATCGCCCCCATGGGTTTCACAGGCATCACTTGCTGCAAAACCAACACAGCCGCAAGCTTCGTCTCAAGAGCAGTCAGCCCGGCTTTCAACAACACAGGCGCAACAACAAAGCCAGGTTCAAAAAACGCTGCAAGAGCAGACGGCGCCTTTGCAAGGCACTTCGATTGCAGGGCAGCCAACAGCGGCAGCCACTGCATCCCAACAATCGCCGGCGCAACCCGTTGCAGCCGCAACCCAAACCCAGCCAACAATCCAAGAACAGCCAGCCACCGTGTCCGCGCCTTCACAAAAACCGGTTTCGAAAAAGCCACTATTTCCATTCCCGCAATTTTCATTTGGAAAAAAGTCTTCAACCGACCAGTCCGCAAAAACAAGCGTCACCCCATCGCAATCCCCACCACGGCAAAGCCCGATGGGGCAGTTCCCATTCCAACCCAAAAAAACGGATGCCAACGCCACGCCAAGCATCCCGCCACAATCGCAAACCCCGATTGTAGCCCAACCGCCCTCTTCTTCGTCGCCGCCCCAAACGCAGCAAAGCCCGATGGGGCAGTTCCCATTCCAACCCAAAAAAACGGATGCCAACGCCACGCCAAACATCCCGCCACAATCACAAATCCCGATTTCGGCTCAACCACCCCAACAAGCTCCCGCTGTGCCGGTGCAAACAGCAGCACAAGCACCGCCACAGGCTAACGATGCGCTTGCAACACTCAAGAAAAACAAGTTCCTTCCGTTCATTCTGATAGCACTGGTGGGCGTCCTTCTTGCGGCAAGCGCATATTACGTATTTTTTTCCGGAGCGGGCAATTCCAATCCGCCGATAGCGGCAGTGCCGGAGGTTCCCCGTGAGCCGCACATTGTGCCTAACGAAGGGGCAGCCGAACAGCCCGGGCAACCCCAGAATACGCCTGGCCTGCAGGATTGCAAAACCAATATCGACTGCTTCATCCAAAAGTCAATCACCTGCGCCCCAGCAAAGATGACATATACAAGCGAAATTACGATGTTCGACGTAGTTTCAAGCACCACCAGCAACCTGGAGATAGCCGGGCTTGATGGGGGCAAATGCGTTTTCAAAACGAAGACAACCGGCAGCACGGTGCGCTATGGCGAGGGCATGGTGCAGCAGATGCTTGAGCAGGGCCTTACGAGGAGCGAGATATCCCAATCAGAGGCGGAAGCGGCGCATCAGGCTGCACTTGCAATCGGTTCTGAGAACACATGCCTTTTCAACATGCCCGCACTCAGCGCCATGCTTGAGCGATGGAAGGCAGGCTCATATTCGACAAACGACTTTTCATCGGCAACCTGCAATAGCACAATGCCTGAAGATAACAATCTCCCGGTGGTAGTCGAAGAACCGGTTCCAGAGATGATACAAGAGCTGCCATCTTCCCCCAATCTCCTTCCACCAGAACAAGAAATACTTCCTCCCGTCACAACACCGCCAACCCAATCCCCACCTTCGCAATCACCAAGCCAGCCTCAAGCCCCCTTAGCACCGGTGCCCGAACAGGAAACAGAGTTTTCCACAGTCAAGCAATTCATGTCCAGCGGTATTTATTCCCCGTCTGTTTTTTGCGCAAACACCAACAACGGCACGTTCACCAGTGTCCACTACAAGGAATATTGGGGCGGTGAATGCATTAATGCCAAGGGGAAGGACGGCACCCTCAACTCAAGCGAGTTTCCCTCAAAATGCGAGCGCATTCCCTGCTGCCTAAAAGGGCCGTTTAACGAATACAGCATGCGCTACGACTACTTCGAATGCGGCTATTATTCCTAAATCAGCTTTGTGAAGACGGCATTTCCTTTTCCTCATTTGCAAGCCCGAACGGTCTTTTGCCGTCCATCCCGAAGAGAAGCTGCTCTTGCGCGCCGGTTTCCTTTTTGGGATGAACTTCCAGCACTTCTCCCACCACCAACGTATGGTCGCCGGCGTTTATCCTGGCCGCCACCCTACATTCGATATTCGCGACCGCTTCGAGGACCAGCGGCGCAGCCACTTTTTTCGCCTTAACAGGGGTGAGTTTCCCCTCGGCAAACTTGTCGATGAACTTGCCAGATGTTGAGCCGCACAGCATGACTGCGCCTCTCAGCCTTTCCGATGGGATTGCAACCACGAATTCCATGGAGGTGCTTATCAAGTCAAGAGTGAGCGAGGTGTTGTGGAGCGAAAACGCGACCATGGGCGGCTTCTCGCCAGCCGGCGTCACCCATTCGACCGAAGTGATATTGGTTTTTTCACTCGTCGATGCCGTAATGAGCACGGTCTGCCGCGGATAGAACAACTCATGGAAGGGGGCGAACATGAAGTGCGTTTAGCCAATAAAACAATTTAAACTCTTGCCGCCAGAATATGTCTCATGGGAAAATTTGCACTCATTGCCGCATCACTTGCGTTCTTCCTGATGTTTTCCGGCTGCACGCAGTCTTCCCTCCTGCAGGCGTGCCAGGGCATTCCTTCTGAAAAGCTTCCTAACTGCGTTTATGTCAACGCGGTCCTTTCCCAAGACCCTTTCCCATGTTATTCCCTTTCCGACGTTTCGCAGCGCACCACCTGCATAAAAGACGCAACCGACCCGGCGATGAAATCCGAGCTTGAGCGCTCCTCGCAGGCGCAGCGCGACCTGATTTTCGCGCCCAAAGAGCCAACTCCTGTTCAAGGAATAGCCCGGCAGCCTCCTTCGCAAAATCCGGTCCAGCAACAGCCGGATGCCGAAACGGGCTGCATGGCAAAGGAAGGTGGGGAGCGGGACGTTTGCTTCTCAACATTTGCAATCGAGAACAGAATAATCGCGCACTGCGCGCAGATAATCAACCAGCCCCTGCGCGAAAGCTGCATAGCCCAGGTCGCACGAGCCACTCGCGACATAGCATCGTGCGAAACGCTGCCAGTCCAGGAGGATTACGAAATCTGCAGGGCATATTCCCAAGGAGGAGCGCAGTAAATTCGGAGGGAGAATATGGGCGAATTCAGGAAACCACCGGCACCCAAGCCGCTTACAACACAAGACATAGTCAACAGCTACCGCGCAGTTTTCCAAGATATAAAGTTCAATGAAGGACTTTATGGCGAGCAAGCCAAGCTGGTTTTTCAAGACGGCACAGCGTCAAAACATCTTGGAAAAAACAGGGTCAGTGTGACGGCGCCTCGCATGGAAGAGATGTTTATCGATTTCACAGACAAAAAACTCAATCAGAATCCAAATGCCAAATTCGCCAATTCCGAAGTAACGAGCTTCATATCTCGTGCCGAGTACGAACTGACAAAGGAGTTCAAAGGCACAAAAAACGAGCTTTCCGAGCTGCAAAGATACTGGCATATCTTTTTCGAAGATGCGTTTGGAGTGAAAGTGGTGACTCCAACAAGCAAAACAAACCCGTTTATGATGGATAAGTAAAAAATCAGAACGTCTCATCAGAAAGCTCGTCGGCATCAGCAGGCCCGAAGAAGTCCCACCAGAAGCACTTCTTCATCTCCTCGCCCTTAAGCACCTCCACTTCGCAGGAAAGCGAGCTTCCGACAACCGCGGATAGCTCCCTTGCCTGCGAGCGCGCCCTGGACAGCGCCTCCTCCTTCGTGATGCCCGACCCTGTCGTTGAAAGGTAGAATACGACCTCGAGTGGCTTCTCCCCTCCCCCGAGCCTCTCAAGCATCCTGCCCCACATGGCAATCTCCCGCTCAAGCCTTGCAAGCTCGGACGATTTTTGCTTTCCATGCGCGAGCTTCTCCTTATGCGACTCGGCGACGCTCCTCTTGGCGCGTATCTCCTCCAGTTCGTTTTTCAGCCCGAGCGGGCTTACAAGAAGGCAGGCCTTGAACGGAAAGCCCGCGGAGGAGATCGCTTTTTCGAACATCATGCACATCGCGGCCCTTCCTTCCGCGTCCCGCTCGCTTGCCGACTCATAAAGCCTTGCGGCAAGAAACACGCTGGCAAGGAAATCCCCTCCTTTCCTGCCGATTATCGCATCCTGCGAAGGAGGGATCTCGAAATTCATTCCCACCTCGACAATTTTCGCGTTTTTTATGACCATCGGAACCAGGAAGTAGCCGTATTTCCAGATTGCAAGCGAAAGGAAGAAGAAAAAGCCCGAAAGCGCCGCAGCCGCGGGGGATTGGTAAAACAGCGAAAGCGCTAAGCAGAAGAAACCGCCAGCCACCGCCAATACGGTGTAAAGCCGGTTTTCGCCACCCACGGCTTCTTTTCGCGGCTCATGTTTAAAATTTTCCCTGCTCTTTCCCTTCCAGGTGGTTTTCATGCGCACAATGGACAATTACGGCTTTGATGGCAAAACGGCATTCGTCCGCGTGGACTTGAACTGTCCTGTGGACGAAAAGACGCTTTTGGTGGAGCCAAGCGAGCGGATAGCAGGGCATGCGAAAACAATCGCGGAGCTTTCCGAAAAAGGGGCGAAAACAGTAGTTCTCGCTCACCAGGGAAGAAAAGGCGACTACGACTGCGTCTCCCTTTCCCAGCACGCGCTTCTTCTTGGCTCCGAAGTGAAAAAGCCGGTAAAGTTCATAGATGATACTTGCGGGCAAAAGGCGAAGTCCGCAATCTCAGCCCTGAAGAGCGGGGAAATACTCCTTCTTGAAAACGTCCGCTTCCTTTCCGACGAGACAAAATACAAGACAATCGAAGAGAACGCGAACACAACGCTCGTGCGGGAGCTTTCCCCGCTTTGTGACGTGTTCGTGCTTGATGCATTCTCGGCGGCGCACCGCGCACAGGCGTCCATAGTCGGCTTTTACAAAAAGCCGATTGTCGCAGGCAGGGTGATGGAGCGCGAGGTGACTGCGCTTTCCAAGCTTTCAAACCCAGCGCATCCGATGGTTTTTGTGATGGGCGGCTCCAAGCCAGAGGATTCGATAGGGATAATGGAAAACTGGCTTTCGGAAGGGAAAGTGGACCGTGTGCTCACCTGCGGGGTGCTAGGCGAGCTTTTCATCCTTGCATCCGGGCAGGAGCTGGGCAAAACCCTGGGCTATCTTAAGGAAAAAAAGGCGATCGACCATCTTCCAGTGGCAAAGGAGCTTCTGTCAAAATACAAAGGCAAGATACTTTTTCCCGATGACGTTGCGGTGGTTTCAGGAGGGGAGCGCCTCGAGCTTCCCATCGGCAAGCTGCCATCTTCCGAATCAATAGTCGACATTGGGAAGAAAACAGCCGCGCGCTACTCCGCAGAGCTTAAGGGGGCAAAAACCATCCTTGTCAATGGCCCGGCGGGGGTGTATGAGAAAAAAGAGTCGGAATACGGCACCAAAACGCTTCTTTTGGCAATCGAGGAAAGCGGCGCATTCTCCGTCATAGGCGGCGGGCACACGCTTTCCGCACTCTCCAAGTTCAAGATAAAGAAAGAAAAGCTAGGCTATGTTTCCTTGGCGGGAAAGGCGCTCATAGAGTATCTTTCAGGAGAGGAATTGCCGGGCGTCAAGATATTGGGTTAGGCAAGCCATTCGCGCCACCGCACACTCCTTGCGAAAGCGCCCCTCTCACGTGCAGGTTTATAAATAAAAGAAAACAGAATACTTATGCGGTGATCATCAATGTCTCTTCAAGCACAAGCCTCCCAAAGCACGACTGCCCAACAATTGGAGCAGGCAAGCAAAGACTGCCTCCAAAGGCTGCATGCGGCATCATCATCAAAAAAATCAGTAGGAGAGTCGTATGACAGAGTCCTTTCATCCGTTCACCAGTCCTTTTCCACCCTAATGGGCCTTCTCAATTCAACCACCCCAGATGTAAAAAATACGCCGGCATACCAGTCTTCCCTCGCGCTTTGCAGCCTCGGCTTTTCATGGGTTGAAAGCGAGGCAAAGGCGCTTCCAAAAAAAGACCCATCGCTTCTGGCGCCCACAGAGCTGCCGAAAGCAAACTCCGCTTCGCTCGAGTTCAAGCAGATGCAAAACCTCGTAAACGCGACTATTGCGGGCGGTGCGATAGGGCTTTCGGAAAGGCGCATCGGCTATCTTGTCGAAGAGCTGAACAAAGGGACAAAAGGCGAGCTTCCAGGGCTTCTCACCTTCGGCTTCAAAACAAAAGCCGATGCGGAGAGCTTCATGAAGGCGCTTGACTGGCTCAATGTCACAGGCATAAAAACCATTCTCGAACTTGACACGAAGGAACCGACCGTCGGGATAGCCAAGGACGAATACGGCGTGCTTTTCGGAGTGCAGAGAAACTACGCACCAAAAGACACGGTTCTGTCCATATTGGGGGAGTATAGGGCAACAACAGGCGATGCAAGCTCCGAATTCATACAATCGTTTGGAAGCAAATACGAAGTTTCATCCGATTCGAAACTTTTCAACCCTTATCAAATGGATGCGCAAATTGGCGAGGGCAACAACTCGGAAAGCAGTTTTTCAGGCAAGACTTCCATCATATTAACCGGGGAGCGATCATGGGACAAGTATTTCAATCCGGACGAGCAGTCAACAAACGCTGCGAACAAAATAGCGCTGGATCTCTTGCATGAGTTTGCAAATTACCTTCAGATTGAGATGACCGACCCCCGTTTCAAGTCGATATTGCAGCAAAAAGGGGTTTTCTACAATCTTCTTTGCATCGCAACACAGGAAGCCATGCTCACTGGAAGGCAGAATGTAACTATAAACGGTGTTTCAAGAAACACGATAGAATATTGGAAAGGGCAGCTATCCAACAACGATTCACTTGCGCAAAAGAACGCAAAGCTTATCACGGACGAGCTTTTCCGCCTGGCAGGCATCAGGTGCGAAAGCGAATCCCATGTAGCGGTCTATCAATCCCTCACAGGTGATTACAAGGCATACGCCCAGGCGCACGGCGGCTACAGCCTGGAGAAGGCACAGGCAAACAGGAACAAGCTCGTTTCCCTGCTGGAGGGGTATCTCAAGGACACGAATGAAAATATGCGCAAAAGCGCACAAGATTACTTAGGCAAGCTCTGCGGCCCAAACGGCGCGTTTAGGAAAGAGGGCGACAATTACGTGGTGGCAGACGCCCACAAGCTTTGGGTGATAATGGCCCGCAGGAACGAGACTTCCAAGACCGGGGACGCCTTTGCAAACGCACTCAATGACATGCGTACAAACGAGCTTACCGTTTCCGCGAAAGAGACGATGTCAGTCAGAATAGAAAGCGTCATTGGGAACACCACCATATTGGAAGCGAAGCGCACCTTCGGGGACGCGAACCTGGACGTCTTCAAAAGCAATCTCCACGTTTTCATATATGACCTGGCGGGAAACAAGCAGGAAATCCCGCAAGAAGAGATAACCGAGCTGGGCAACGGCAGATTCCAGATAACAAGCGACCAGCTCTTAAAGGGCGGCAAGATTGCCGCATACTCAGAAACGCCGGGCGGCAAGGTCAATTCCGGACTGGTCTGGCAGAATGTGGCTGCGCCTGCCGTAGCCAAAAAAGAACTAGTGAAAGTTAGGACAACTTATATGCCATATGTTGATCTTACCGGAAAAGGCGTTTATCTCCCCGCTGCAACTACAACTGTAAATATCTCTGCAGAATGGCTTGGAGAGCAAAAGCCCGCGGCAAACACAGTTATCGCCGCCGAATTAATCCATCCAATGTCAGCCATAAAGCAGGGCGAGTTAGACGCGAAAAAGGACCTCCAGGAGCAAGGCGAGGTTCCATATTTTTTCGCCCGCCCATCTGTAACGCTGAAGCCGAAAATCAACACCACCACAACGATCATGGAATTCGAGGGGCACTCTGCTCCGCTTGACAGGGGGCTTAAGGTTTCGGATACGAAGACATACACGCAAGTTGAACTTGCCGCAATGGCCGAAGAAGGCATAATCGGCTACTACAAAAAAGACACCAATTCATTCCACGCGCTTGACGGATGGCAAATCGCCTCTGGCTTGGTTGCCAAGGGCAAGGAGGCCTATTCATCGGAGGAAAGCAGCGTTCCGATCTATTCGATAAACGATGACGGCTTCGTGGCCCTCAAGGAATCCGATCAACTGCCGCTTCACAAGCGGATAGGGCGGTCCATCGCATTCACACCCACAAGCCAGGCAAACGAGCTGTCGGTTGGCAACAAATTCATGCAGCCATCATCCGTCCTATTGGATGCCGCGGAAAAGAAAGGGCCAAACAAAGGATTGGTGAAATTCGGGGAAACCCCCATAAAGCAAGCATATGTCGACGAGCTTGCAAAACAGAACATATATGCCCTCGTGCTAAAGGACAAAAGCCCAGCCACAGGGTATTCCATATATTCGGTCAATGGCGAAAAATTGGGGATTTGGGACGCTTTCGCGCTAACCGAGAACGCACGCAAAAGCGAAGGTGCAATAATGGGGCTGTCATTGCGGCTCGAGGTCAAAGCCGAAAATCCGTTAAGCTATGAGATATACCAGCCCTCCCTTCAAAAAGTAGCAAAAACAGCGGGGGTTGACGTGCCGTCGATTGGCGCCTTTGACCCTAAAATATACGCCGTCGGGGATTATTACAAGGAAGAGGAGCAAAAAGCTCCACTTAAGGCGGCGCCCCCCGCAATAGTCAAATTCTCCCTTCCGAAAAAACAATTCAAACTCAAACAAACTGGGCCTGCCGGGGTTTACTATGAACAATTCGCAAACCCAAGCCTAGAAAAACCAGTTCTTACCGCAAGCTACAGCGGGCGGGCGCTGACTGAGAGGGAGAAGGCGTACTGGGGCGACGGGTATCCTCTTGCAGTGGATACGCAGGTGGAATTCACCAAGAGATCGTGCGATTTCATGAAGAAAATGAATTTTGCCGCCGATGCAGAAACAGGCACGTTCGTCGAAAAGCAGCTTATCCTCAACCCTGAGACAAAATACTACGAAATCACCCGCGGAGTGCCAGGCGGCTATTCCGACGAGCAGATATTGATCTGGATGCAGCACAACAGCACCTCTACAATAAGAGCCGCCAATGGAACCGCAAACAGCAGCGGCACCGGGACCAAGGTCTGGCTTGCGGATGCGCAATTCAGCAAGCTGAAGCTTACTGGAACAACGCAAGAAGAGCGGGTTCGCGAGGCTGTTGCCTACATAACAAGCGAAAAGGGCGTAAGCGAGATGATCGAGGCGCAGAATCTTTGGGTGAACACCCAGAAGATGGGCAGGGTCAAGATGTCCGTAAGTAACAAGGGGTGGACCCGCACAAGGATAAACAATTTCAACCAGGCGTATCTTGCCTGGAAGGCCCCGACCGAAGAGCAGCTTCTGCAGGCGCGAGCAAATATGGAGCTTGATTTTGCCGGGCTGGGGAAGAAAATCAGAAAAGACAAGCTCAAAAGCACAACCACCCAGGATTTAGGAGGCGGGTTTATCATGGAAACCACGACTACGAAACCCGATATTGCTGAAACATTCATTGAAAGGCAGATTAGATTGTCGAAAGAGGCTAAGAAGTGAGAGGTGACATCCATGTTCTTATTCGAAGTAACCACCCGAAAATCTCCCGTGGCGCTGACTGGCCCGCAAAAGGCGGAAGCGTATCTCATCGAGCAATCCATCCCGCTTATATACCGGGACAGGACCACATTCAAACAATCCGCGGTCACCCACATGATCAATAGGCTGGAAACGGCCTATTTTGGCAAACCGCTGGCAAAGCTTCCCTCCATTGGCAACGAGGCGAATGAAAAAACAATGGCCGACTGGCTTCTTGCAATAATCAATGGCAAAGACAAAACCATGGAGCTTAAAAAAGCCGCCGCGTTCCTCCTTCCAGCCTATGTGCCGCAAGATAAACTCGAAGCCACAGCCGGCAATCTCAAGGCGAATGAGAATGGAGACGCCCTGCTTAGGGAATTCAAGTCACACATGTCGATAATGAAAAATCCAGAGGTCAGTCTGCCAACCTCGTTCTTCTACGAGCAAAGCCGGGCGAATAGCAATGCGCACATGGAGCAGAGAATCTCCAGTTCATTCAGCATGAACACAACCATGAAGCCATTCTTCAAAACAGAGATGCAATTCCCTACGCTCTACAATGTAGGGACCAACCTTCCTGGCTATGAGGTTTTTATGTCTGGAATGTCTGAGATTGTTGAGCTCATGGGCGGGGAGGTAAGCCAAAACAGCATCACGTTCGATCCCCAGGCCGCAGCGAACAACATTGGCGTGTTTTTCCCCCGTCTCCAAAGCTTTATAACAAACTGGTTCAATTCCCCGATGCCCAATTCCGGCGTTAATGGCGGCCCAGATATTTTGGTCCGCGCCCAGATCATTGATGATCTAAAAGGCACCTATTCCATCCAAAATTTCCAAGATGTGTGCAATAGAGCGGATTGGAGAACGGCATTTGACATGCTGAAAGACGGTACTATTACGAAAAATGGGTTCGGAACATCCATTATCGAAGCGCAAAACCTGGTTCTGAAGATTGGCGCAAAGGAGCTGCAGGAACTCACCAAATCCGCCTATTCAGGAACGTTGAACATAAATTTCAACCTGGATCCAGAAGGCAAGTCGCAAATTGCCGTCTGGCTGCGGAACGATGGCGTATTCCTGGTTGACAATACCGGGTCAATTGGCGGTTCGCAAGGCAAGCTTAGTGGATCTTCAACTGGGTTGGCTTATATCGGGACATTCACGCCTCATGTTACCGGGGGCAACTACAGTGAAATCAAGCTGAATTTCGGGGGCGGTGCAACATTGGGAGGCAAGCCCGACTGGTTTTTGAATACAGGCGGAAAAATCAAAATGCCCCTTTACAAGGCGATTTTCGGGTCACTTGGAGGCAGCTTGGCGGCAATTTATGGGTCAAACGAGATCACCACAAGCTCGGATGCCCAGATTGGAGGCGGATTCACCACCCCTGCCAATCGTTTCGAGATGGAAGTCCTGCTAAACAAGGACCTGTCGTTGGAAGCCAGCAACCTATTCAACAACACAGACTTTGAGAACAAAGGCAAATTCATCGACGACGTGAGCGTTTCCGCCAAATACCGCCTAAGCACCCAGTTCGAAATCGCCCTGGAGGCGGGCGCTTACACCAGCCAGAATTTAGAGGGAAACATCCCCTTCCATATCGGGGTGACTTTGGGTTTTACTCCCCGCATCCAAAAAAAGGAAAAAAAGTGATTTTTCGATGGAACAGAAAATCACCACATGCGCACTTTTCAGATTCCTTGCTGCAGCCCTTCTCTTTTCAGGTACGGCGAGCCCGTTTGGCGCGAATTTCACAAATAACTACAATACCGCCACCCCCTTCTGGCTTTCGACCGACGTTTCAATCACGCCTGCAATCTCAATCACGGATACCACCTACTGCACAAATGAGCCAATAGCCCCCACGGTCTCGGTCTCGTCGATATGGTTCACCAGCCAATACGCAACCGACCTTCCAAGCAATGCAAACAACGCAAACCTCTGCCTTTACCCTTACAGCATTCCGGCAAACAGCGTGCAAGTCGAATGGATAGATTCGGCTCAGCTAAACAGCATGAATTCTGTGCCTGGCAGATTTTTCACCAACAACGAGGACTTTTCAAATTTTCTCTTGACAAATGGGATTTCCCCCTCAACTCCCCTCGAACCCTCAACATACCGCGCATCGATAGGCGGCGCATATCCTGGAACATACAAGGCAAAGGCAGGCGTATATGCGAGGGGTCGCCTGAAGCTTGTTTCCAGCAATCCGGCGCATTCCTACACAATTGCTGAAAACTACCTTGGCGCAGCTCCCGCGATAACCCCATTCTCGCAAAGCACGCCCGGCACATTCACGCTTGCATCCTCGATAGAGCTTATAGGCTTACTCTCCACCGCTGAAACCGTCCTAAACGAGGAGACCTGCTCGCAAAGCAATGCAAGAATCTATTCAGCAATCTCTCCAACCCTCCCGCAAACCTATTCCTCCGTCCCGATAACAATCATAGTCGAAAACCCATTTGTCTGCCAGCTGTCTTCGCAGTCAGGCACATACGCCCCTGTTCCGGTGAACCAGTCGGGTTTGCTCTCATTCAGCTTTTCGCTTAGCAACGGGGGCGCGCTGCAGCTTAGGATTCCTTCCGCATCAAACATCTCACTTGCGCCAGGTAGCCCGTTCTCAAACCTCTCAATCTCCACGCCGTTCCCGATTATCATCCCGCCAAACGGGGGTTCCACGACCATATCCGGCACCGTGCGCGCGCCTGCAACCGTGGGCAACTACTCGCTCAATCTTAGGGTAAGCTCGCAGACTACTGTTCCCGACTGCAGCGGTTCAATCGTGCTTTGCCCGGCAAACTCGCTTTTCATAGTCAATGTGACGGTGGCGCCTCCGCCTCCGCCGCCCCCCCAGCCTGTTCTCTGCTCGCTCCAGTTCGTCGGGCATGGCCCGGTTTTCCTTCCCGGGGAGTCTTCGCTCGTGCGCGCATCCTGCACGCAGGGTGCATCTTCTGTGAACTGCCCGGCATTCAACTGGTATCAAAACGCGCAAGGAGGCTCGCTCTCCTATTCATCGACATCCGGGGGGGCTCTCCACCCGCAAAACACGCTTTCAATATCTTCATCGGCCTTCTACCCTCAGCCAGGAATGTTGGTGAACGCAACAAACGGAACGGTGAAATGCAACCTGTCTTTCGATGTGGATTCCCCCAGCATATCGTTAAACTGCGGCTTTCTGAATCACGGGGAAATATTCTTCCCAGGCGAAACCGCGCTCTTCCGGGCGAATTGCACCATTGCAGGCGTGCCAAACGGCATCTGCCCCATCCTCAACTGGACAACCAGCATCAACAGCGCAAATATGGTTCCAAACCAGACCCAAAACGGCACCTCGCCTCGGTCGAGCACATTCACAACAACCTCATCAACGCCCGCGCCCCAAAACGGTAGTGTCGTGGTGAAATGCGCAAACCCGGCACTATGCGCCCCCTGCAGGGTGTCGGCAAGCATCCTCCCCTATCCTAACCATCTTGCCTGCCATCTTATCGGGCACGGGAGCATATTCGCCCCCAACGACAGCTCGCAGGTGCAGGGCAGCTGCTCTTTCAGCAATTCAAGCACCGCCTGCCCGCCGCTTTTCTGGTTCACGAACATCACGGGCGGCAGCCTCACTCCGCATAACACCCTCGCAGGTGTTCTTCCCAACACAACATTCACCACCCTTAACGCGCCTGTCGGGCAGCACGGCACAATCAATGCAACCTCGACCTTGCCCGGCTTTACCGCGCTTTACTGCGACCCTGCGATAAACGCAAGCGTGGACAACCTTGGCGTGGATTACATCGTCTATCAATTGCATCTGTCAAAAACCACCCTTCAAGTCGGGGAAAGCCTGTCAATCGACGTGGTGGTCAAAAACACTGGCAACCAGAATGCGTCAAACAGCACAATCACGGCAATCACTAGTGACTGCTCCGGCCAGGTTTCCATACCTCTTCTCAACGCAGGCGCCAACATCACAAGCACATTCTCCTGTGTATGCAATACCGTCGGGCTCAATACTGTCAATGCAACCGCGAATCGCGATTTTACCCAATTCGAGCTCAATTATGCAAACAACAACGCAATAGCCCCGTTCCAGTGCGGCGCGGCATTCGCCCCTATGTGCATCGATTATATCTAAGTGCGGATAGGCCGCCACAAATTCCCTCTATCCAGCTTAAGCCCAACAAATATCCGAAAACACCCTATTTAACACCAAACATTATAACCATCGACCACAAATAACACTTGTTATGCCAGGCATTTTCGACATTCCATTCCAAAAAAAGCAGGAAACGGCCCAGTCCAGCCCGCCGCAAAACCCTTCTCCTGATGAAAAAGACACGACCATCAAGCTATATAGGCTGATAATCGACCGCTACCGCGACATCATAGAGGAGCGCGAGACGAAGTCCGTCCTTGATTTGCAGCGCATGGTGCAGCCGCGGGAGGAAAGCGTGCTGAAAATCCGCGACTCGCTTATCGAGGGCTTCCACCCTTATGTTTATGGTGAGAATTTCCTTCCGGCAGCGCAAGCGGCCTTTTCAATGCTGTTCTCGTTTCGGACGGTCTCATCGCCGGTTTCCTTCTGGCTTTCCCTGCAAGACATGCAGGAAATCGCAGCTGGCGAGGAAATAGACAAGTCGATATTCCTTTGCTCAATCCTGCGCTCTTTGGGCTCGGAAAACGCGAAAGTGTTCGTGACCGACCCAAAAAGCTCCTATGTGCTCTTCCAGTTTTCAGGCAAGAGCTTCGTCGCTGACCACAGCCAGGCGCAGCTTTTGGAAAAACCGAGCGGCGCCGAGGCGCTCTCCTCGCTTAAGGGCAAGCTTCTTTATTCTTTCAATGACAAGGAGTATGAGGACTTCCAGGATGAAGGCGTCTAGTTCAGGGTGGTTTTATGGCCGCGCAGGCAAGGCACGTTGACCAAAAAGTAATCTGGGTGTGGATGGCGCCAACGCTCATCGCCCTAATTACGATATGGTTTCTCGGCTCGCTAATCTACCTTTTCCTGCCATCCGATTTTCTGATATTCGGCTTGCACAAGATGCTTTTCCCCTTCGTGTCGTTTCTCGCCATCATGATTCTAATCGCCCTTCCGATTTATGCCTGGACCCGCATAACATATGACCGTTTCACCTACGAGCTCTCGGACAACGACCTGGTGGTGCGAGAAGGGGTGTTGACGCGCAAATCGTCCGCCATCCCCTATGAAAAAATACAGGACATCTCAAGCGAGCGCACTGTTTTTGAGCGGGTGCTCGGGCTTGCCACCGTTGAAATAGAGACAGCAGGCGTCCATCACTCCCGCTCGGACATCACAATTCCAGGAATCGTGGACAAGGACGCGCTCATATCCGAGATTCTTTCGATAGTTGAGCTGAAAAAGGTGAAAAGTGCGCCCGAGCCGGGGAAGCCGACCTCGGAGCAGCTTTTGTCGGACATCCTGAAAGAGTTAAAAACGCTTTCCTCCAAAATTGACACCTTCAAACCAAAACCGGAAACAAAGAGGGAAAACGGCCCCGGGGTTGAGGCTTTCAGGGCTGAGGCGTTCAAGAGCTTCCGCAAGAAATAATCAAACATTGGTGGTTTCATGGTGAATCTTAGCAAATTCGAGCTTGCGCGCATAATCGGCGCAAGGGCGCTTCAGCTTTCCTACGGGGCGCCGCCTCTTGTCGAAGTCACGCAGAACCAGTCTTGCGTAGAAGTCGCCAAGCACGAGCTGGATGTCGGCATAATTCCCCTTGTCGTGATGCGCCAGGGCTGACGGTACGGCTTTTTACCTGAAAAAACGAATGGCTAGCCAATGGCTATTGCGTGCGATCATCCACGAAATCAAAAAGTTTTTTCTGCTTTTCCTTGTTCAACGTGGACCATTTCGTCCTAAGATAAGGCAAAAGAAGGGGGTGCTTTTCCCGCTCCGCAATGTATTTCTGGGTAACCGGGTCGGAGGTATATCCCGAATTGAAGTCGATGCCTATCTCCTTCTTTATTTTTTCTATCTCCCGGTCTCGCGTCACTTTGGCTATTATCGACGCCGCGCCGACTATGACAAACGTGTCGTCCGCCCGGTTCGCACTCACCAGCTTTGTTTTTGTCTTAATGTATTTTTCAACCCTCTTCGAAAACTTCGCAGGCACATTGTCCGGAGAGTCAAGATATGCCGTTGCCCCCTGAAGCGACAGCGTGTCTATTGCATGGGCGATTTTTATCGCCTCTATCTCGTTTAGGTTATGGGTGTCCATAAGCACGTTGAGCTCCTGCGCGGTAACCTTCACGGTTGTGTACTTGCAAAGCTTGGCGACTTTTGGATAAAGCCTCTCCCGCTGGAGGGGGCTGAGCTTCTTCGAGTCCTTCACTCCGAGCTCCTTGAGCTTGTATTCATCAAGCGGGTTTATTGCCGCGGCGCAAATCACCATCGGGCCTATTATGCATCCCCTCCCCGCCTCGTCAATGCCAATAATCATAGAAACGCCCCGCATCATTCGACTTCGATATCCCTGACGACGACCGTGTCCGCCTTCTTTCCGCTTCGCATGTCTATGCTTGCATCAGGAAAGCGCCTGTGCAATATTCCCGCAAGCACCACCTTCGAAACCGAGAGGTGCCCGCCGATTTCAAGGCGTATGCGCACGACCCTTTGCCTTCCTGCGGCGTGCTTGATGGTTGTTTCTATCTCATCCGCAATCTCGCATCCTTTTTCCCCGCCGTCCTCTTCCTGGGCAATCGTGGATTCGCAGTCTGCAACCGTGGTTTCCTCGGTCTGCTCCGCTTCGTTTTCCTCTCCGGCTTCCTCTTCCTCATCCATAATTTACATACTCCAACAAGGCTTATAAAATAAATGAAGATGAAAATGCATGGCTGTACAATGCCGCACACATTCCGTTCCGCCAAGCGAAAGAGGGACGGGTTTTTGGCTTCCGAATGCGCCTACCAGGGCGGCTTTGGCAGGGGACAGCGAATCAAAGCAAGAGTGCCTTAAAATCGCAACAAGATGCGCCCTGCCGTGAAAGCATTCTTTTTTCGCGCCGGAAAGATTCCAGTCCCCTTCATGCGCACAACCTAGAACTCGGTAAGCCGCCTTTGCAGAAGTATCTTGCTTCTGGCGGTGTATTCTTTCAGGGGAACCGAAAGCCGCAAAGCAAGGCATTCCAACGCCTCGTCCTTGCTTGCAAACCTTTCGGGCTTATTCCCAAACGCATGCCTGACATTCTCGCGGACTTCCCACACGCCGACGGGAATGGTGTAGCCCGTTCCTATCTCCCTAAACACAATCGCGCGGGCCTGCCGCCTCATCTTGTAAAGCGCTTCGCACACCGAGAAGCGCGCGGCATAATACCCTCCGCCCTGCCTTTCCGCGTAGTCGCTTCTTCCGAAATATGGCTCGTGCTCTTCCGACATATTCACCCTGCCATCATGCTTCCATTCCGCCCAAGATGAATGCGAAACGCGGATTCCCGAGGCGCCTTGCATCTTTCTTTTCCGCTCTTCAAGTTCAGGGGTGAGAAGAGCCTCGAACTGCTCATATTCCCAACCTCCTGGCAAGAGCAGCACCTCGAAACGGTTGTCAAGGTATTCATTCGAGTAAATCCTGATTTCCTCAAGCTCCCGACAGTCGCGCACCGATTCCATGAATCTTTTTGCAGCCATGTCGTCGGTGGCGGTGATGGCCCATTTTGTGGGCACAAGCTTCCGTTTGGCTTTTTTTCCGAGTATTCCCGACATGAGAAGCTTCGAAAGGTAGTGGACGTCGAAGCCGGAGACCAACAGCTCGCGCAGCGCTTCGTTCGCAAGCACGTTCTCATTGTAAAATTCATCCACCCGTTTGGGTATCGCCGGATTGTCCGCCATGGCGAACCGCTCTATCGGCGCGGATGCCCCAACCGGATGGGCAACATCGTCAAGCTCAAGGGAAAATTGAGGGGTTTTCGAAAAGCGGGCCTCGACATCGACCGGCTTTATGCTCATCACCGCCTCCTGCGCCTCAAGAAGCATCTTGCCCGAAGGCGCCATCACGCCGCCTCGCTTCATCCCCCTCACCATGCTCGCGCGGCTTTCGATTATCTTCTCCAAGGTCATTCCATACATGTTGGCGGGCTCATCCTCCACATGCTCAAGAGACACCATGGGCCCCCAGTAGACATTCGGATAGAAATTATGCCCAACAAAAAGCCCCGGGGGGGTCGGGCCGAACATGTCCTGCTTGAGGCTGGGCGTCAGCCGCGCCTTTATCTCAAGTGCGGCATTGTGCGGGCACCACACCCTGCCCGAGCGCTTGCAGTTGTCGCAAAGCCTGTTCATGGAAAAATTGGGGTGCGCAAGCGTTAAAAGCGGTTTGCGACCTATCTGCCGCTATGGAAGAAAAGAAAGCCGGCAAAGGCGGGCTGTTCATAGTCGGAATAGGCGTTTCGGACGAGCAATCCCTCCCGCTTGCTGGGATAGCGGCGCTCAAAGGCTGCGGCAGGATATTCGCGGAAAGTTACACCAATCTTTTGCCGGAAGGGACACTCCAGCGGATAGAATCGCTCATTGGCAGGAAAATCGAGCTTCTTTCAAGGGAGCAGGTGGAAGGCGAAAAGCTGCTTCTTGTTTCCGCCCAGTCGCAGCCGACCGCGCTTCTGGTGGCGGGCGACCCCATGATCGCAACCACGCATGTCTCATTGCTGCTGGCGGCAAAGAAGAAGGGCATTCCTGTGAAAATGCTGCACGCTTCCTCGGTTATTTCTGCTGCGATAAGCGAATCCGGCTTGCAGGCATACAAGTTCGGGAAAACAACCACTCTTGCCTATTGGCGGGAGAACTACAAGCCCCTTTCCGCATACGATGTCGTGGCGGAAAACCTTTCGAGGAATGCGCACACGCTGCTCCTGCTGGACATAGACGAGGCGCTTGGCCCGATGAAGCCCTCGGTAGCGGCAAAAACGCTTCTTGAAATGGAAAGCAGCGCAAAGAAGGGCATCTTCACCAAGGACAAAAAAATCGTGCTGCTTTCCGCGCTTGGGAGGGAGGGGCAAAATGTACGCTACTGCCCGCTCTTGGATATCACGGAAGGGAAAATGGACGGCTCGTCCCCTTCGGTGTTCGTGGTTCTTGCAAAGCTCCATTTCCTAGAGGAGGAATTTCTCCAGTCTCTCTGATTCAATGCCCGGTAGTTCGGCCAACCTTTCATTCTTCATCTATCCTTGCGCCATCATCCGCAAGCTTTGCCGCATAGCACGCAAAACCGGTGTCTGCCAGTATCTTTCTTTCAACGCCCGCACGCATTTTCGAATCGCAAAGAACAATCGCAGCCCCGCCCTCGCCGCCCCCTCCGGTGAGCTTTGCGCCATAGGCCCCTGCCTCCCGCGCGGACGCAACCGCCAGGTCAATGCCTTTCGAGGACATTTTTCTTCTTGAAAGGAGCGCGTGGTTCATATCCATCAGCCTGCCAAGCTCATCCGCGGTCGGCTTTTTCAGCCAGTTCTCGATTCCAATCCAAAGGGGCGCATATTCAACAAGCACGCGCTCGCGGGCGGCATCGCTCGCCTTCTGCGGCGGCAAGGTTATCCCAAAGCCGCGCGCGAAGGTGCCAAGCATTTTCGAGGTGCCGTCCCTTTTCCCGATGTTCGTGTCAACAAGGAGAAGCGAGCACCCTTTGGGAAGGGCGAATTTCACAGGCGAAAATTCGAACGCAGGAGGGTCGAATCCCCTCCTGAAGATCATCGGCTTCCCAGTGACGACGGTTCGTGCGTCTATGCCGCTCGCCCTGCCGCCATGCGCAACAAGATCTCCCGCCTGCGCGGCTTCGAACACGAGTTTATTGCCCTGCTTTTTTCCCATGGCTTTCTGAAGCCCTGCGGCAAACGAAGCGCAAAGCGAAGCGCTTGTGCCAACCCCCTTCAATTTCCATGCCGATAGGAATTCTGCAGAACAGGAAGGGAGGCGCTTTCCATTTGCGACCTTTTTCGCAACCTCGCCAAATAGTTCAAGCTCCGCGACGCCTTCGTATTTGCCCGAAGGGGAGAGGCGCCCCTCGCCGAAAGGCGAAAACATCGTTATCCCGCCGCCCTTGGCGCCATCCGAGAAAACAACGCGGTTCCTCGGCTCAATCGCCACCGACAGCGCCGGCGCGCCATAAACCACGTAGTGCTCCCCGAAAAGTATGCACTTGCAAGGCGCGGACGCGGCAAACTCCATAAAAATAACTCTTCGGCGCAGCTTATATAACCTTTCGATGCTTTCTTACTTCATGGTCGTAGATGAAACCCTCATGCTTCTGGCAGCTTCCTCTGCAGCCCTCGCTGTGCTCGTCTACCTGATGTGGCGCGCCGCCACGCAGAAAACCTGGCAGGATTTCACTTCCGGCGCGAAAAAAGAATGGCGGGCGGAAGAGGCGAAGCGGAAGAAATGAACGGTGGTCATGTGAAAGGAAAAAAGCGGGCAAAAGCCGCGCCTGCAATACCTGCTATCGAAAAGCCGGAAATATTGACGCCGATACACAAGCGCCTTGAAAAAATATACGGGGCGGTTCCTTCGATCCCATTTCTCGACAAGCCAACCTCCGTGCTGGTTTACGCCTCATTCATCATCTACACACTCTTCGTTGCCGCGGTTTTTCTCTCAACACAGCCGCTTGACCTCAAGACCGAATTTTCCGAGGCGCCGCTTTACAAGAACACGGGCGCCCTGCTTCTTCCGGGAGAACGCTACGAGTACGCAATCTTCGGGCCGGAATCAAACGAACGCGTGTCATACGAGATCCGAAGTTCGCCTCTCTGCCCAGGAGTTCTTCTGACTGGCTCAAGCTCGAAAGAGACGGCATGCGTGCTTGGCGACGGGACCGAATATGGCATGCCAACCGGGAGGCGGACAAACGCGAGCATAGGCAACGGGTCGTTCCTTATATTTTCCCCGTGGATGCTTGCCGTTTCTGACGATTTTGACTGGCAGTTGCAGGAAAGAGTGTACTCATCGTCCGTGCAGACAACGATGTCATTGCGCTTCCTTTCTCTTGGGAAAAAAACAATCGCGGGCAGGGAGGCGTATGAAATAGCACTCTCATCCGGATTGAACGGAATGCAGATGGCGGATACGGCAAAACAGCGCCTGTTTATCGACAGCCAAAAACGCGTGCTCCTCCTTGCGCAGCTCGGGAACATCTCCGCAAGGCTGGTGTCCGCCCCGTTTTCGCTGAACTGGAGCGACAGCTAATCTCAGTTCCAATGCACCAAAACCTCGCCTTCTTTTTCAAAAACAAGCCTATTTTTTTCCATCGATGCATGCCTTCACAAGGGCGACAAACAACGGCGCAGGGCGCTCAAGGCGGCTTTTGAGCTCGGGATGCGCCTGTGTTCCAACGCCAAAACCGTCAGGCCATTCGATTATCTCCACAATATTCCCGTCAGGCGATGTGCCGGATATCACAAGCCCGGACTCGGAGAGCTTCTGCACAAAGTCGTTATTGACCTCGTAGCGGTGCCGGTGCCGTTCAGACGCGTTTTCAGCCCCATATGCGGCATGCGCTTTCGTTCCCTTCTTCAGCTTGCAGTCCCATGCGCCAAGCCTCATCGTCGCCCCCTTGTCCGAAATGCCCCGCTGCTCGGGCAGGAAGTCGATTACGGGATATTTCGTCTTGGGGTCTATCTCGGTCGAATTTGCGCCTTCCATTCCGCACCTGTGCCGCGCCCACTCGACAACCGCCATCTGCAGCCCATAACAGAGGCCAAGGAACGGGATGCCATTCTCGCGCGCGTATTTTATGCAGGCTATCTTCCCTTCCGTCCCCCTGCTTCCAAAACCCCCGGGCACGATAATGCCGTCGCACCCGGCTAAAAGCTCCTTCGGTGTCGCCTTGCCATCTTCAATATCCGATGTCTCCACCCATCTTACATTCACTTTCGCAGAGTGGTGGGCGCCGGCATGCACCAGCGCCTCCTTCACGCTCACATACGCGTCTTTCACCGCGGTGTATTTTCCAGTAATGGCGACGGTTATCTCCTTTTTCGGGTTCTTTATCCTCTCAACAATCGCGCGCCACTGCTTCAAATCCTCGTCTTTTTCCTCAATGCCGAGCTCGAAAAGCAGCAATTCGGTCATCTTCTGCCTGTCGAGTATCTGCGGCAGTTCGTAAATCGTCTCGATTTTCGGGTCGTCGAACACGTTTTGCACGGGGACATTGCAGAACATCGATATTTTCTCCCTCGCTTCCCTAGTGAGCGGCTCATCCTGCCTGCAGACTATTATTTTCGGGCGTATCCCCATTGACAGGATGAGCTTGTTTGCATGCTGCGTTGGCTTTGTCTTAAGCTCGCCTTCCGACAGGCTGTGCACATAGGTGAGCTGGACGAATAGCACGCTTTCCTCGTTTGCAAACTGCCGCACCGCCTCCAAAAAATAGCCGTTCTCAAGGTCGCCGACCGTGCCCCCGACCTCGACAATCACGATATCCGCATCCTGCTCCTCGCCGACTTTGCGTATCCAGCTTTTTATCTCGTCGGTGAGGTGCGGGACTATCTGGACGTCCCTTCCGAGAAAGCCGCCCTTCCTCTCCTTGTCGATGATGTTCCTGAATAGCTTGCCGCCGGTTATGCTGTTTTTCCCGGACAAATCGATGTTCAAAAACCGCTCATAAGTGCCGAAGTCCATGTCGCACTCGGTCCCGTCGTCAAGCACGAACACCTCCCCGTGCCGAAACGGGTTCATGGTGCCGCAGTCGACATTGAGGTAGCCGTCGAACTTTATCGGCGACACCTTCAATCCCTTGCTTTGGAGAAGTTTTGAAATCGATGAGGAGAGGATGCCCTTGCCAAGCCCCGACATAAGGGAGCCTAAGATTACAATGTATCTCCTTGACTTGAGCCGCATGGAAATATTGCCGGGCGCAGATATTTATACTTGATTTTTTTCGACGGAAAGGAATCCGCGGCGTAAAATCGAGGTGATTTGCGGGCGCGGCACCCCAAACGCCGGCGGGCGTCCCGGATCCAATCGAAAAGGCGCAAGCGCCATTTCTTGGCAAGGGGAACCATCCGCCTTTTATAGGCTTCCCCCAAACATATTTCAGAGAAAAACTTGGCTAATTTTGGTTTCAGCCCTTGGCTATTTCCGCTTTAGGGCTGCTCGGCAACCGCGCCGCTTAAAGCGCCAAGGTGTTAGGTGAGAGAATGGGATTTACGAAAATGGGGTTAAACCCGAGCATACACAAGGCAATATCCGAGATGGGCTTCACAAAGCCGACTCCGATACAGGAGCAGGCGATACCCCTTCTTCTTCAAGGGGAGGATATCATAGGCCAGGCGCAGACGGGCACGGGCAAGACCGCCGCATTCGGCATATGCATACTTGAAAAGCTCGCGACTGCTCCGACGAGCGGCAGGAAGAAGATACGCGCGCTCGTGCTTGCGCCAACGCGCGAATTGGCGGTGCAAATAACCGCGGAAGTGCAAAAGATAGGCACGCACCTTCCGGTCCGCACGCTTGCAGTTTACGGCGGGCAGGACATCGAAAAGCAGCTCGCCCCCCTGCACGCGGGCGTTGACATAGTCGTCGGCACGCCCGGGCGGCTTCTTGACCACATCGAGCGCGGAACGCTTCAGCTTTCAGACGTCGAAGTTGTCGTTCTTGACGAGGCGGACCGCATGCTGGACATGGGCTTCATAGACGACATAGAGAAAATACTCAAGAAAACCCCGGCACAGCGGCAGACCCTTCTCTTTTCTGCAACCATGCCCCCCGCGATACTCGAGCTTTCCAAGCGGTACCTCAAGCTTCCGCAGACAATAAGCGTAAGCGCGGACTCGCTCTCGGTGAAGAACATCAAGCAGTACTATGTCGAGACCTCGAAGTTCGACAGGCTCAACGCGCTTCTCATCCTCCTTAAGAGAAAAAGCCCGAAGCTCGCGCTCATATTTGTAAGGACAAAGCGGGGCGCGGACAGGCTCGATGAAATACTCAACGACCGAGGCTTCCGCTCGCTCGCATTGCATGGCGACATGTCGCAGAACAAGCGCGACCGCTCGATGGAGTCGTTCCGCAAGGGGCATATCAGCATTCTTGTTGCAACCGACCTGGCTTCGCGCGGGCTTGACGTATCAGGGGTCACGCATGTGCTAAACTTCGATCTCACCGACGACCCCTATACTTATCTTCATAGGATAGGGCGGACCGGCAGGATGGGCAACGAAGGAGAGGCGATATCATTCGTGCTCTTCGACCAGACAAGCCAAATAGGGATAATCGAGCGCGTTACGGACAGCAAGATGGAGCAGATAAAGCTCGAATACACCCAAGACGAGCTTCCAAAACGCGTTCATCACACCCCCAGGGAAGGTGAGGGAAGAAGCGAAGGCGGATTCCGCTCCGACAGGCGCTCCGGGAGCCGATTCGGCTCAGGCGGCAGGCGCGAAGGCGGCAGATCCGGCTCGCGCGATTCTGACAGGGGCAGCGGCTCGCGCGACAGGCGCGGCCCAAGCTCGCGCGGCAGGGATTCCCGCGGGGGAGGCAGGGACCGCTCCGACCGCCCGCGCGAAAGCAAGGAATATTCCTCGCGCGGCGGGCACTCCTACTTTGGAAGGCGCTCTTAACTTCAACAGTGATGTGTGGTGTTGAAGGATCATATCTCCAGCGCAGGCGCTGCCCGAACAAACGGCACAACGTTTATATTATCGAATTCGAATAGCTATCTCGTGTCAAAATTAACTGCATTTATGCTGCTAGCTTTCGTCACGCTTCTTTCTTCAGCACAAGTCACGGGCGATGTGCCTCCGGAAGTCCCAAGCACAATCCCATCGCCCATTTACGTCACGGCAATGTTCCCGAACGGGACGGCGATAGCCTCAACACCAATTTTCATCACCGTGCGCACCAGCGACACTCATTCAGACTACCATCTTGTCACCGGGCCAAAGGGCGAAGTGCTCCTGGTTTCTGAGGGAAAAAAAGCATTTGCTGACGCTTTGCTTGACAATCCTTCAACATCCGGGCCGGATTATGCGGCATCCACCGAGCTCCTCTCGTATTCCTTCCAGAACGCAACCCTTGTTTTCTATCCGTCCGGCGGCGTGGTCGGCAGGGCGGAGGACAGCTTTGGCTCTCCTCTTTTTGGCGCGAACATAAGCGTATCCTGCCCCACCCATTCATTTGATTACGGGTCAATTTCAGGGGGCGAGACAACAGGCCGCGGCGGCGAGTTTTCGCTGCGCGCCCTTCCAATCGGCAAGTGCATGATTTCGGCAAGCAAGGGCGAGCTTGCCGGCTCAAGCGAAATAGCCGTAAAGCAGGGCGAAATAACAAGCGCAAAAATAGTCCTTGCCTCTCCGGCCCCGCCCGTTCCGGATGCCCCCATTGTCAAAGATGATTATGGAAACTGGCTATTGATAGGCGCGGCGTTCATTCTCGGTGCAATCGCGGTTGCGTTTTTTATCTTGCAAAAAAAGCCGCATGCCATCCCAACAAACCCGGTTGCAAGGCAAACTCCGCAAGCAGAAGCTGAAAAAGCGGAAAAGCCGGCAAAACGGAATTCTTCACCTAAAAAGCAAAAGGCCCCGCACGCTTCGCAAGAGCCGCTCTCGCCGCAAGCGCAGGCGGTCCTCAACACGCTCTCGGAACGCGAGCGGGAAATAGTGCTATTCCTCTTCTCCTCAGGTGGGCGCGCCAAGCGTTCGCAGATGCAGCACAAGCTCCTTATCCCCAAGACCAGCCTGCTTCGCAACCTTCGCGCGCTGGAGCGCAAAAACATCGTGAAGCTCACTCCATTCGGAAGGAATTTGCTCGCAGAGCTTGGCGACTGGCACGAATAATTCTCTCTTTCGCCTTCTTTCGTTTTCTTTCGACGGCAAATTCCAATCGGTCCGCGAAAGGCTTATAAAGCCGGACCGGCTCCGCTCCGCGGATTCCTTTTAAGCAAAGACCGATGCAAACAGACAACAGTGCGGGCAGGCAATGCTGCCTGCCAGGATAACAGGATAATGTTTGAGAGGTGTTTTGAAATGTTCAACGGAAAATCAAATACGATGTTTGCAATGCTGTTCGTGGTCGTGCTTTTCGGAACCGCGCTTGCACAAGCCGCGACAATCACTGCGCTTCCGCAGGACACATACAGGGTGGCGACCCTGCAGGGAGACGTTGCATGCGGCGCGACCGCAGCGAATGACATACTGTATACTGCACGACTGATTGAAGTGGATGTCGGCTCAGCTATGCTGGGCGGCGGCACAGGGGTGCTGCCCAATGCTGTCAACAAGGTTCTCATCGACCCAGTAGGATGGTCCTACGCCAACAGCGCAACTCCCTACCAGAACGTAAACGCATCTGCCTTTGAACATCAACCCATTGTTTTCTGGAAAGTTCCAGGGCGTGACTGCTACAACGGAGTGTATTTCAACTTCGGAAGCAATCCATCAAGCATGATTCGTTTTGATGCGATTGGAGACGGCAACACCCCCGGTTACATCACCATGGGGCGGGGCAGCAGTTCAGATGCACCATATACTTCGACATACATAGGTATTTTTGAATACGGCCCATCTTTGGGCGCTACAGCAATACCACTCTATATTTCGCCGACCGTAACCCAGTTCAAGCAGACTGGCGCATCAGGCACAATATATTATACTAACGGAGATGGTACGGGTTATCAACCCCACGGTATTCCGCCCACATTCACCACCAACCGCGGCATAGTATTCACATCTCTAAGCACAACGCAAGTGGTCTTCAACACCCCGAATGGCGCACAGAACCTTCCGCCAGTGGTTTCCTCAATCGGCGGGCCATCCACCCTTAGCGTGGGGCAGACAGGCACGTGGTCAATCACGGCAACCGACCCTGAGAACGGCGCGCTCACCTACAGCGTGAATTGGGGGGACAGCTCAAGTGGCACCCCAAAGCAGACAGCATCTTTCACGCACTCCTACTCGCAGGCGGGATCATACACTGTTTCATTCACAGTCACTGATTCGGCAGGCGCCAGTGCACAGTCCACAATTTCAGTTGCTGTGACGGGCACAACACCTCAGAATCAGCCGCCACACATTACCGGTGGCATGGCGCCCCCCTCTCTCACAGTGGGACAGGCCGGTGCCTATTCCGTTTCCGCATACGACCCCGAGGGCGGGCCGCTCACCTACACTACGACATGGGGTGACGGCACGTCAAGCGGCCCGCAATCGTCATCTTCCTTCACGCACTCCTATTCGCAGGTTGGGACATACAACATAGAATTCAAGGTGTTTGACTCCGCAGGCGCATCCGACCAAGTCGGCGCCCAGACAACGGTGACAGGCACAACGCAGACTCCCTGTGTAGATTATGACAACGGGCAGAACATCTACGTTGCAAGCTACGGAAAGGGCAACTATGCGGGCTCAGGCTCGGTAGGGGACGAATGGATAATCGGCGCAGACGGCACCACGAGCGCCCAGCCTTCGCCATACGGTTATTCGATAGTCTATGACCACTGCGCCAACTCGAATCTTATCGAAGCATACTGCACGGCTGATGGCAAGCTCGGGTCGATGGGCACAGACTGTCCGGCAGGCTACGTGTGCTCAAACGGCGCATGCGTTGCAACCTCGCAGCAGGTGAATCTCCTCATAGAGCGCGTATGGATGGAGGCAGACCCGAACAATGCGGGCAGCTATACGGTTTATTCAAAGGTAACGGTGAATGGGCAGCCTGCTTCGATAAATGATGTCGCAGTCACCTATACAATGACTGATGCGAACGGAGCGACATACACTTCCAATGTGGCCGGCAGTTGCCAGAACAGCGCCTACTGCCAGTTCAATTATTTCGGCATGAACTACGGCGCGGGAGTGCCCTGCGGAAGCATGAAGGTGACGGTGGATGCGAAATACATCGGGCTTGCGGCAAGCTCAAACAGGCCCGAGGCAACAAAGACCGAAACATTCACTCGCTCACCGCCCTACTGCACGCCAGCCAACTCAAAGCTTGAGCAAGTCAGCGTTTCAATCGGCATGCAGCCCCCCGAAGTATCGGAAGGCTCAAGCGTGCTTATCAGCACAAAAGTTTCCCGGGACTCTCCGAAGGCGAGCGCAAAAAGCGATATGAAAAGTTACATGGTGGTCACCACATTCGACAAGCCGATGCCGGACTACGCAGCTGGCGCTTCCGAACTTTCGGCCAGATCAAAGGACATGCGCAAGGTGGACTACATAAAGCTCAGGCCAGGCGAAACATCCACTCTCAACGCGTATTTTTCGCCCGACTCGGACGGCATATGGGAAGCCCGCTCGATAGCATATGAAAACAATGGCGGATGCAAGGACGGCCTGGTCGTTGATTTGGCAACCTGCCAGCAGGTTGGGCAAAGGTATAGCACCATCGAGGTGTCCTCTCCGCCGCAACCGCCCGTCTCGTATGCGAACATCGAATTCCATGTTGGCTGGAACATGGTTGCCGCGCCGATTGGCCAGAAGATTTCAATGTCTGACGTTGCAGCCAAATGCAACACTCAGCAGCATGCATGGGAACTGACAGAAAACGGCTATGTCAAAAAGACCACCATAGAGCCCGGAGTTGGCTATTGGGTAAAATCATACGGCGAATGCAAGTTCCAAGTCCCGGCATCACTCGCGGCTAAAAATGCGGCATTTAGCAGGAAGCTGTTTTCCGGCTGGAACCTGGTCGGCGCGCCCGCCTCGCCAGTGTCAATGCAGGACAATTACGGCGACTGCCAGATAAAATCAGGGCCGTGGTATTACCAGTACGGCCAGAATAGTATATCCTATGCGGCATCAACAAGCTTGGAGCCCGGCAGAGCCTATTGGATAAAGGTGGCAGCCGCTTGCACGCTTGGCGCATCCGACATGCCTCCTGCACCGCCAAGCTAAAAAGCTCAAGAGTGCACAATCTGGTAGATTAAATGGACAACACCATTTCGGGGGAAGCTGCGCCCAAAAGCAAGGGCAACATAGCCCTAATCGCAGCAGTCATCCTGCTGGTCTTGCTTGGCGCCGGGCTTTTTTTCCTCGGCGTTTATCTAGCGGCGCAAACGCCTACGAACATCCAGCAGCAGAATCTTCCCATCCCGGCATACGATGACAACATGCCGCCGCCTCCGCCTGACGGCGCGCAGATTTTGGCGGCGGGCGAAACGGCATCAAATACTGGGGAGAACGGCAGCTTCGGAAACGGGGCGGCACCGTCAAGCGGCGATGACGCGCCTCCCCCGCCGCCCAACTAGGCTTTGGGAAAAAAGAAAAAAAGGAAACAGGGCGCGCGCCCCTCATCGGTTTGGCGCAGCTAATAATCCGCTGGAAAGATTGCGCCTGACGAATTTGCAAGAGTCCAGTTTTTAGGGCTCTTATTGAGGTTGCACATCCCGCATTTTACGCACCCAGCGGAGATTTTTCCACTTGCCTTTTGGAGCCTGCCTCCAAATTCATCAGTCAGGCTCCCAACCCTCGCAAGGAACTCTTCGAATCTTGCGAAGTTTTCCTCAAGCGTGGTTGCAGCTCCGAAGAAGCCATCATTCACTTTGCTCCCTTTCACACTTCGGCTGACCAACAGCTCCGGCACAACTCCCATGTCCAACATCTGCTTCATCGCGCGAGCTACTCCATCCAACGGCTCAAGATTGAAGTAGTAGTTCATCTGAAGCACGCTTGATACGTCAAAGCCTTCCTTGAGGAGCTTTTCAAAAGTCCTAAAATACGTTTTCTGGTCGGGCTTTGCGGGGCAGAGTTCCCTTCGCGCAAAATCAGATGCAAGCTCCAAATTCACCTGGAATAAATCTATCACTCCGCTGAATTTGCGTAGGTCGCTTGGTATCGAGTCAGGCCAGACTTCAGCCGAGATTGCAATCGAGCTGTCGTAGCGCTTGATTTCGTTTGCGCACGAAGCAAGCGCGTTAAGCTCGCAGCCATCCGGCATCTGCCCTGTGTTAAGCGACACCGAATATATCGGAAGCCCGCGTTCCCGCACGAATTTTATCTCAGCAACCACTTCCTTTGGCTTTGCGGCAAGCTTGCCATCCGTCGTTCCAGCTGTGCAGAACTTGCACTGTGCTCCTCTGTCAAAGTTCACACAGCCTGGGAATACCATCACGCCAGCAGTCTCGGTCAAGGTCGGCAAGAGGTACTTTATTTTCGCATCGGATAGGCTGACTTCAGGCAAAGCTGTGCGCCAAATTCCACCAGTCAGCGAATTGGCAATCTTCGTCCCGTCGAACTCAAGCGGGCTCTGCTCGCATTTCTCCGCATTGTACTGGCTTGGCACCCTGATTGGCTCGCTTTCCACATACAGGTTCCTTGCCCCGGAAAAGCCCGCGCGCATAAGCCCCGAAGGATTCAACGGGTCCCTGCCATCAGTCAAATCCTTCATGCCGAAGAAAAGCGCCAGCGCCTTTACTCCGCCAAAGCCATCCCGCGTCCGCTCCTCCAGTTCCATCCATTTTGCCGACAGCCTTTCACGCTGCCGCTCATTCTTTTTGCATGCAACAGTGAAGGCAGCCGCCTTCCATCTGTCCCTTCATTTTCCTTTCCATATTTTTCACCTCAATTTTTTTCTTTTTTATTTTTCCAATCACTCGGCATACGCTTGAACTTAGGTTTGACTAGTGGCATACGTATGACCCAGATTCACCGATTCGCCGCGTCTCCTCTTTCTTAAAAGCAAGATACCAATTCCGGCAGCGATCAATCGCCTCGCCAATCTGTGCCTCAACCGTTTTGTCTCCAAACCCTGGAAGGCTTTTTTCAACAAGCTCGATTCCGTCTAGAAAACGTTTGCAAGTCGCATCAAGACACGCAACCACAATGGCGCAAGCTCCACTTCCAATCCCAAACGCTATTGCAAACCCGGATGCCATTCCGCAAATCTCACTACTTGTACGTGGTATTATCAGTGCGATTAAGATGGATACTAGCGAAAAAATGCTAAGATTCAAAGTATCCTGCCCGGATAGGTCCCAGCCTTCTTTTGCACAACCCAATATGCCGCAATTCCTGAGTGTCAGCGCAGCCTCAATTTCTTCGGGCTTGTTTTGGAGCTTGCGCTTTGCGTTGTATCTAAACCGCTTCGCCACTGCTTCAATGGCAATATCTGGTTCCTTCTCCAAAAGGTACTTTCTAAAGGTCGTCGCCCCTCTTTTCTGGCGGCTGAGCCGTATGAATTTGCCAGAAACAGGTGACAATGCTTCATCTGATTTTCCTTCGGTAGTGAAGCACACCCCTTCCGTTCCCACCATTCTTCATTTCCATATTTTTCACCTCAATTTTGTTTTTGTATTGTAAATCCTACTGGATTTCCAATAGCTGACAAATTTTTTCGCAAAATTTGTCATTCTTGCTCTTTCACATAACCTCCATTCTTGGAGTATGCGCGCGATTTCGTGTCATCCGGCGCTTTCGCTAGCTCGATTTTGACTGTTCCTCCTTGCGCAGCGCAAAAGCTAAGAAGGATTTTTTCATTCTTCCCGATTCCTAGCTGCTGGCGGATTTCAGAGGGTAAGACTAGCCGAGCCTTTGAATCAAGGCGGATGAAGTAAAGCCCTCATGACGAGAGCACCTTTTTTCCCTCATTTTTACACCAACACTCGTTCTATTTTTCCCACTTATTAATACTATCTGTTTTCTGGATAAAAGATAAAAAATAAAAAACGCTCCCAACGGGATTTTCAAATGCCCAAACCATCAGTCGGGGGTTTGGGCGGTGCCGGACTAAGGGGGCAGCGCCCCCTTGGGCTGGCATTTGAACCCGTGTTACAGGCTTTCTTCAAACCATCAAAACGATTTGTGAAAGGCCCGCGTCCTTACCGGGCTAGACTATGGGAGCCTGAATTCCGTTATCTTCCCAAGTGGTTAAAAAACCCACCCGTCGCGGCATAGGTAATAAAAACTTCGGCGAACCAACCGCAGATAGGCGAAAAGCATGGAATTCCAACTAAGCGCAATAATAACGGCGTTCATCGCGCTCTTCATAGTGATGGACCCGTTCTCGTCCGTGCCTGTCTTCATCTCGCTTACAAAGAAATTCACGCCGGAGAAGAAGCGCGAATCCGCGAAAGTGGCGGGTCTGGTCGCGGCGGGCGTGCTTATCGGCTTTCTTTTCCTGGGCCCGCTCGCGCTTTCAATTCTTGGGATAAGGATGGAGAGCTTCGAAATAGCGGGCGGCATATTGATGCTCCTCATTTCGCTCTCATTCGCGCTTGGCATAGAGTTCGGCAAGAGCGAGGAGACGCCCCTTGAAGCGGTGATTATCGGCGTGCCTCTGCTTTCAGGTCCCGGCACCATGCTCACCGCGACGCTTCTTGCAAACACAATCGGCTTTGCGAACGTACTCGTCGCAGGAACGCTCGCCTGTATCGCAAGTTACATGATACTCCTTACATCATCCGCAATCTACAAGATAATCGGCAAAAACGGCCTTGATATCCTCTCCCGCGTGATGGGCGTCCTTCTTGCCGCTTTCGCAGTCGAGTACATCAGAAAGGGATTCGGACTGTGAGATTCGCCGAGTCGAACCTTCAGGTTCCCGCAACCATCCTTAGCAAGTCCCGGATACCTGGCCCAAAGCCCATCACACCTACAAGAATCAGCACGAATGCCATGTCGCCCGCCCTCATTTTCTCCTTTGAAAGGAAATAGACTATGGCGCTTGCAAGAGCGACTTTCACCAAAAAGAAGAGGAAAAAGCCAAACGGCGTGGACTCGCCGATTCCCGCTGAGAGCACGTGCTGCTCGAAATAGTTCTTGCCGTTTTCCTTTGCAAAAATATCAATCACGACAAACGTTGCCGCGCCGTCTAGCGCCTGGCCCAGTATGGCAAGCTTCTGGTGAATCCCCAGTTCCATCTTCCCTATCCGCTTTAGGATTTCCCAGGAAACAAGCGCGCCAATCGATGCGACAACCAGGGCAAGCACGCCATAGTAGATATGCGCCATGAAAGGGATCAAAAGCAGCAGGCACGGGAGCGAAAGGAGACACCCTGCATATGCGCAAAACCATTCCTGTTTCATGCTTTTCCCCAGGGCGATCGAAAGCAGGAAGAATGCCGCCGTGACAAGGTAGATTCCCGGGGTCACGGTCAGATAGCCATAATGGAAGACTCCGCTTTGCTCCACTGCGGAATAAACCGCCCCTAGTGCTCCTCCCCAGTGGGATGCGATTGTGAATCCGCCTGCGTCCGAAAGGTCGGTGACCACGCGCGCGCTTGCCCCGAAAAGCACAAACGCGCCAACCCCCAGCAGGAATTCCCTGCTTGAAAAGTCGATTTTCCAGGCGCGAAAAGCCCTCCATATGAGGTAGATTGCAAATAGCGCAATTACGGCGTACGCGAGTGTATTCACTGCGTTGTAGCCGGTCTTGTCCGCTATCGGGTTGAGGAAAAATTCAGCTATTATGTCTTCCATCGGATGTCTTTTTGGACAAAAGGTTAAATTGGTTGGCTGCATACGATGGTGCGGTGGTAACATGGCGGACGCTATTGCGATTTTCAAGGACGCATTTTCATCCTATAAGAAAAATCTTTCAGACTACGCGATCTATTCCATTGTCACATCCATCTTGTCTGGAGCGATGGTGTTGGCGCTTGTTGCGCTTTTCATAATAATGGGCGTTCTCTCAGCAGGGGGCATTTTTTCCACCCTCTTTTCAGGAAACAACATCTCGCTTGGGCTTGTTGGCATAGGAGTGGGCATCCTCATACTCGCAGTTGCGTTTGCCGCGTTTGCCTGGCTGCAGGGAGGGCTGATTGGCGCCTATCTTGACACGATAAACAGCATCCTTTCAGGCAGGAAGCCGACACTTTCAGGAATGCTCAAGTCGGTTCCCAGATTTGCAAGCGGCGTATTCCTGGTTTCCATCCTTGCAGGCATCATCGCAGGCTTCCCGCTTCTTCTGCTTGCGGTGCTCGGGGGGATAATCGGCGGGCTGCCAGGAGTGCTTCTGATATTTTTCGGGCTTAGCCTTACGATGCTGATAAGCCTGCTTTTCACCTTTGCAGTCCCAGGTGTGGTGCTTGACAGGAAAGGCGCGATTGCCGCGCTCTCAAGCTCGTTTTTCAAGGCGACAAGGAATATCGGCAGCGTTGCAATTTTCATTCTCATCTGCATCGTGCTTGCAATACCCAACCTGTTTCCGCTGATATCGCTTCTGTATGTGCCCCTCTTTTACATGCCCCTGACTTATGCGGCGCTTCTGATGCTGTACAAGAAGGCGAACTAGCCTTCATAATTTAAAGCCTTTCTCGCCCCAATTCGTCCGGGCCCGTAGCTCAGCTGGTTAGAGCGGCATCTGCCCCCACGCTTCGTGTGGCGGCATACGCACGTCTTATATGACACGCTCTTGCAAAAGTGTCTTGGACAGCTGTAGGTCACGAGTTCGATGCAGGAACCCACAAGGCTTTTCGAACGCGGGTTCCTACCGCCTCCCGTAGCGTCTGGCTCTGGGCGGTGGGCGAACAAATCTCGTCGGGCCCATTTATTCTTTCAGAAAAACGCCTCGTCAAAAGCCTCGTGTTTTATTAACATCAGCGAAGGTACGAATGCCATGACTGAGCAAAAGGGAAGCCTGAGGCAGATAATATCCGAGCGGATGGACATACTCCTGGCGCTTTCTGCAGCCGCGCTTCGGAAAGGCGATGAAAAATACGCCAAGCGCTATATTTATCTCGCAAAAAAGCTCTCCACGCGCTACAACTGCCGCTTCACCAAATCGCAACGCGCGCTTTTCTGCAAGGGCTGCGGCATGCCCGCCTTGATAGGCAAAAACACGACCGTGCGCCTGCGCAAGAGGTCAAAGTCCGCGGAATACGCCTGCGCCTGCGGCAGGGTGCGAAGGTTCAAATACTGATGTGTTCATAAATAGGATAAGGTGAAAATATGGTCGTTTTTCAAACCTATGCGTATTCATCTGTGCAACAGCCCATTGTCGATCCAAAAGTGGCGAACGAGATTGCGAAGCGTTTCTTTGCCAAAAACATGCACATCATGGACAAAGATATCTCGTCTAAAATAAGCGTAAACCAAATAGAGCAGCTTCTTGGTTTGGCGCTGACAAATATCATCGGTCAAAGCCCCCAAGGGGTCTATAAAACAAACCCCGCGTCATTCTCATTTGATTGGAAAATACCTGAGAACAGCAATCTGTCAATACTTTTCAAATCATCAATGGATAAATTGTATAGCAATGATGAAGGGGACCCCATAAAAAAAACCCTGAAGGCAAGTTTTATCGACAAGGGGGGGAAAAGCGAGAATTTCGAAAGCTTTTACAAATCATTCACCACTATGGTTTCATACGTAATAGTCAGCCACGCAAGGAACATCCCGGGCAATTTGGACCCGGAAAGCATTGGTTTTGAAGGAAAAACAGCTCATGTGTGCTCGGCAACGCAATGTTTTGTTTTGGATTTGATGGACGAGCTAAACAAAATAGCCCCGAACGTTTTCGGCCGCTCCGCCCCGATTGCCAAACAGGAACAACAGCCAGGTTCGGTATTTGCGAGCCTATCAAGCACGATAATGGTCCTAACTCAGTCTCCAGGAGCATTAGAAACAGCATACGACCATCGCTTTGGCAAGGGCGCATACGAATACTTGCAAAACAACGTCATCCCAGGGTTAATCATGAAGTTTTTTGAGCTTCTCGGCCCGGCTCAATTTCAGGGCGGGGCTATTGCGCACTCCGATGCGCCCGAGGGCTTCTTTTCAGAGGTTTCTCGCCTCAAGCATAAGGACGCATCTGAAAATTCAAGGTCATCGCGCGACAAAACACTGGAAATTGCCGGCGAATACCGCAAAAGGAAAAATGAGCAGGAAGACGAGGAATCGAAAGGCGGCGGAGGCGGCTTTCTAGCCTGAATCTTCTTTCCAAGGTAGGGTTTTATATACCCTTTTCGTCTTATAGGACGGCGAATTCGGGCTCTTTAGAAGGCGTGTTCGCGCTTTATATATCCAAAAGCTATTGATTATGCTCGAAATGAGGTGTCAACATGGTGACGGTTTACGACGTAACTCCGAACAAGCTGGTGAAAAAGGTGGCTGAGAAGCTCGAGGCTTCCGGGATCAAGAGCCCGGAGTGGATCGGCACCGTGAAGTCCGGCTCGCACAGGGAAAGGCTCCCCCAGCAGAAGAACTTCTGGTACATCCGCCTCGCTTCCATGCTCAGGAACGCGTACGTGCACGGAAACGTCGGCGTCGGCAAGCTCCGCACGCACTACGGCGGCAAGAAAATCCGCGGAGTTCGGCCCGAGAAAAAGCGGAAGGCAGGCGGCTCGATAATCCGCAAGGGAATGCAGGCGCTCGAGAAGGCAGGCTTCATGGTCAAGAGGAAGAAAGGCAGGGAGATTTCCGCTGCCGGAAAGAAGCTTCTGGACTCGGCTGCGAAAGAGGCGGCCTCCTAGAGAGATAGGGATGGATGAAGAGGAGCAGGAAAGCGCCGAAACGCTTCGGCAGAAAAAGATGCAGCAGCTCCAGATGGAAATGCAAAAAAAGGAGCTTCTGAGGCACATGCTTGACGAATCGGCGTATTCCCGCATGATGAACGTGCGCATCTCAAGCCCGCAGCTTTATGACAAGGTCGTAAGCTCGCTCGCATATGCCGCGCAGTCGGGCAAGATGAAGGGGAAGTTTACCGATGAGCAGATCCATTCGCTTCTCGTGAAGATGACGGTGAAGCCGAAGACAACAATAGAATTCCGCTCCAAGTGAGCGGGAAGTGATGCTATGTACCACCCGGGAAAGGTCATTGCGGTTCTCTCGCCAAAGGACAAGGGAATAATTTCATCCGACATAAGCGTGCAGGCGACTCTGAGGATGTGGGACGAAAACGTGCTCACGATGGAAGTTGCGCAGAAAATCGCCAACAGGGTGGCTCTCGGGGACATCGTGCTTGCGGACTACCGCCCAGAAAAGGGGATTTCCGTTCCAGTGCCGAGGAATATCGTGGTCAAGATACTCAAGGGAAAGCAGGCAGAAACGATGTGGCGCGAGTACAAAGAGGTGCACGAGAAAAGAAGGCGGCACGATACAAAGGAGAAGGACGCATCGCAAAGCTACATAGGGTGAATTCATGAGCAAGATAAAAACATCAAGGAAAAAGGCAACGCTTGGCAAGATGATGAAGCGGAACAGGAGAATACCTCTATTCGTCATCGCGAAGACCAACCGCAAGGTGGTCCAGAACCGCGAGCGGAGAAACTGGCGCCACCAGAAGCTCAAGATGCGCTCGCAGAAGCGGCAGCGCCTGAATTAGGATAAAGGAGTGAAAATATGGCAAACCTTGAAAGGATTTACACGATTCCGCTGGCAGACGCCTTCGAGTACATAAGGACCAAGAGGTGCAGGCGCGCGGTGAAAATCGTAAGGGCATTCGCGCTTAGGCACATGAAGGCGGAGGAAGCGAAGATTTCGGAAGGGGTGAACAGCCTCATCTTCCGCGACGGGATGCAGAAGCCCCCCCGCAGGCTGAAGGTGCGGATAGTGAAGGACGAGGAGGGCACTGCGAAAGTGTGGCTGATCGGCGAGCAGGAGAGCATTGCCGCGCTTGCCGAGAAAAAGAAGCAGGAAGACGAAGCCAAGAAAAAAGCGCAGGAAGCCGCAAAGAAAGAGAAGGAGCCGAAAAAAGCCGAGAGCAAGCAGGAAGGGGCTGCAAAGCCTTCTGAAGGAAAGAAGCCGGACGCAAAGCCTTCAGAGGCAAAAAAGCCGGAAGCAAAGGCCGCGGCCTCCCCACTCTCAAAGCCCGAGGCTAAGAAATAGTCTCCTTTTCCAACAGTTCCATTTTTTATTTCATTTCATTTTTCCCGCAGGCGCATCTTTATGGAAGTTTCAAAAACCACAAATTTCGGCAATCCGCACGTAGGCCTTTTCGCACGGGCAAGCGAACGCATCGTCGCAGTCGACTCCTCGGTTTCCCCAAAACTGGCCAAAAGCCTCTCTCCCCTCGGCGTCGAGGCGGTGAACATCACGCTTGGCAATTCCGGCATGGTGGGCATTTTCCTTTCGATGAACAGCAACGGGGCGGTGGTGCCTTCGTTCTGCGAACAAGGCGAGATAGACTCGCTGAAAAAGCGCGGCCTCAACGTTTCAAAGATATCTGGGAGGTTCTCCGCGGCGGGCAACAACATTTCCGCAAACGATTTCGGGGCAATCGCAAACCCTATGCTTTCCCGCGAGGATGTGCGGAAGATTTCGGACTGCCTCGGCGTCGAAGTGGTGCAAAAAAGGGTGGCCGGCTATCTGACGGCGGGCTCGTGCCTCCTCTCAACGAACAAGGGGTTCATGGCGCACAACCGGGCAAGCGAGGAAGAGTTAAAAGAGCTTAAGTCAATACTCCGTGTCGACGGGCAGAACTGCACCCTCAATACCGGGGTTGCATTCGTGTCGATTTGCGCAATTGCAAACTCGCGCGCCGCGATATTCGGGGAGTCAAGCACGGGATTCGAAGTGGGCAGGGCCGCAGGAGCCCTGGACCTCATCTGACTGGTGGAAAAATGGCTGAAATCACATACGATGACTTTTCCAAAGTCGAGCTCAAAGTGGGCACCATCCTCCTTGCCGAGAAAGTGGAGGGGGCGGACAAGCTTTACCGGCTCACAGTAGACATGGGAAACAACGAGAAGCGGACGCTTGCGGCGGGCGTAGCGCAATTTTACACTCTTGAGGAACTCGTAGGGAAACAGATAGTCGTGGTGGCAAACCTCGCGCCCAAGATAATCCGGGGGATAACTTCGCAGGGCATGATGCTTGCGGCAGACTCCGAGGGCAGCGTTGCCATCCTTTCCCCTGGAAAGAAGATGCCGGAAGGCTCAAGAGTGAAATGAGGAATTCCAAACGGTGATAAAATGGCAAAATTTTTGGTGACAGGATCGGTGGCGAGCAAGAACGGAAGGCGCCCTTTCGAGAAACTGCTCGAGGCGAACAGCGAGAAGCTGGCGCGCGAGAAGACAATGGCGCTTTTCGGCTCCAACGCAGGAATTAAAAGGGCAGCCATCAAGATAGACTCTGTCGAGAAAGTATGATTCCTGGCAGGCGAGCGTTTAGGGGGGATCTTATGGCATCTGAAGAGGAGATGAACAGGATGGCAAACGAGCTTCAGCTCCAGCAGGCAAAAGGGGAGGCAATCCGCCAACAGATGCAGCAGATGCAGTCCAGCCTCATGGAAATAGGCGCCGCCATCGACACAATCGAGAACATCGGCAAGGCAAAAGGGGACGCGCTCGTGCCGATAGGCGCAGGCATATACATTTCCTGCCCCAAACCGAACCCAGAGCGGGTCGTCATGAACGCCGGCGCAAACGTGCTTGTGCAAAAAAAGCCCGATGAGGCCGTAAAGCTCCTCAAGGAAAGGCAGAAGAAAATCACCGATGCGATGGACACGATGCAAAAAGAGATGGGCGCGGTTGTCCGCGAAATAGAGGCGCTCACGAACGCGGCAAGCGCATACGCCGCCGAAGAGGAGAGAACGAATGTTCGGGCTCCTAAAGAATAAGCTTTCTAGTTTTATCAAAGGGCTTACGGGCAGGGAGGAAAAAAACGAGGGCTCCCCGGCGCCCCCCCTTAAGACCAACGAGCAGCCGAAGGCAGAAGAAGAGGCGCAAATTGCAATCAGAGGGAAGGGGGTTGAAGAGGAACCAAAGCCGGAAGAGACAAAAAAGCCAGAGAAGCAGCCTGAAAAGCAGAAGCAACAACCGCCCATTAAGAAAGCTGAGGAAAAAACCGGGCAAAAAACGCACCCGGCAATCGAAACAACGCCAAAGGCGCCCGAGCCGGTCCATGTTCACGGCGGGAAGAAACGCGAGGAGGAGCCGCCTGGGGAAGCCGGGCCTCAAAAAAAGCAGGAGAAAGCGCCAATAGCCGTCCCTCCTTCAAAACCAGCCGGGCAAAAATCCGCAGCCACGCCTCCCGAAAAGCCAGCCGAGGAATCCCGGCCAAAAAAACCAGGAACCCCATTGCCGCAAACAGAACCGCAAAAACAGGGCGAGATCCTGGCACAAGCGGGCATCGATACCCCCCTGGCAAAACAGGCAGCCATCTTGTTTTCAAAACCCGATGAAAAAAACGAAGCCGAAGATTGCAAACAAAAAGAGCAGCCAAAAAAATCAATTTTCGATTCGGTCGTCGGGGTTTTTTCAGGCAGGAAGGCGGAAGAGCGGCACGAGCCAGTAAAAACCACGCAGCATGCCGTGGAGCAAGCGGAGGAACAATCGCATTCCAAGTCCCCTGCCGCGGCGGCGCCAGACTGGTCGCGCCTTGAAAGGAAGGCGGCTTCCGACCGCCGCGAGATGGCCCCCAAAATCGGCATCGGCACCGCAGTCAAATCGCTTTTCTCAAGCGAAATAACAATCGGCGAGGCGGAAGTCTCCGACATGCTTGAGGAGCTCGAGCTCTCGCTTCTCGAGGCGGACGTCGCATACGAAGTCTCAACCGAAGTCACGGCGCAGCTTAAGGGCCGCTTAATAGGGATGAAGGTCCAAAAAAGCGAGCTTGAGCCGAGAATAAAAGAAACCGTCCGAACGGTGCTTGAATCCGTGATGGAAAGCGACCGCAAATTCGATTTTGTGAAGCGGGTGCGCTCGCTTGAAAAGCCGGCAAAAATACTATTCGTAGGGCCGAACGGCGCAGGCAAGACCACCACGATGGCAAAAATCGCCCGCATGCTCATGGATGCCGGCCTCACGGTGGTGTTCTCGGCTTCGGACACGTTCCGCGCCGCGGCAATCGAGCAGACCGAAGTGCACGCGGGAAGGCTTGGCGTGAAGGTCGTGAAGAGCAAATACGGGGCAGACCCGGCGTCGGTCGCATTCGACGCAGTGAATTTCGCGCGCGCAAATTCCACCGACGTTGTCCTGATAGATTCGGCAGGCAGGCAGGACACGAACGCGAACCTTCTTTCCGAGCTTAAGAAAATCAACCGCATCGCAAAGCCCGACCTTAAGATATACATAGGGGAGAGCATAGGGGGGAATTCCGTGATTGAGCAGATACGCGCATTCAACGAGGCGATTGGCGTTGACGGCGCGATACTGACCAAGCTCGATTGCGACGCAAAGGGCGGCACCGCCATATCGATAGCAAAATCAACAGGCATACCTGTGATTTTCCTGGGCATCGGGCAGGAGTATTCAGACCTGGTTCCTTTCGACGCAGGCAAAATCGCCCGGGAGATAATGACATGAGGGTCTTGCCGACAAGAAAAATTTGCACACCTCGCTTTCCCGGGACCACAAACCAATATTAATTTTCCAAGCGACTTTTGCCCATGGCTGAAAAATCACTGCTTTTAGAAAAAAAGGAACAAGTCTTGGGGGAGAAGGAAGAGTCAGCCGGGCAAAAAAAAGAAGAGCTCCACATGCTATCTCTTCTCACCTACCGGCCGGTTGGCAATCCCCTTGCGAATGCACCCCCTAAAGAGCGGCGCGTTTTCTTCGATTCGCTTTCGCAAAGCGTGAAAAACGAAGCGCCCCTTCAGAGGATAATCCCCCATCCTGTCTTGCGCGCAACCGATTCTGAGCGTGCAAAGGCGCTTGCGGCGAATTTCGAAGTCGTGCAAAAACAGGTTGATTTGCAGAAAGGGGCCGCACAGCAGGCGGCCGCGCAGGAAAAGCAGCGTGTCCAATTGCAGTATGTGAAGCCCGAAAACACCGCGGCATCAGATGGGCAAATGCAAGCTTCAAAATCAATGTCGCAGCAGATGCGCGCATGCATGGAGCAGCTCTCATTCGTGCTTGGCGACTTCTCGCGCGGAAATCCGCAGAAAACATATTCGGCAGTTTCCGAATTCGAGTCCAGGCTTGAAGCGCAGAATTACAAGGCGGACGACCTGATGTCGGTGCTGCTGCTTGTCATAGAGGACAAGATATGGGGGGGCGAGGAAGGCCAGACAGGGGGGGCAAAGAGGTTCGGAGGCAGGATCAGCTCAAACAAGGTGCCTTTGGAGCTTCGGCAGACCGCAAAAGAGTCCGCATATGTGCGGCTCGCATCGGTAAGGGAAATGCTGCGGTATTATTTCGAGCGCAACCCCAAGGATTATGTGGGTGCGCTTACGTTGGCGCTCGGTATAACTGCCGATGAAGGGGCAGACCAGACATTCATGCAGGAGCGGCTTGCTTACGAGCTTGCCATGATAGGCAGCTTTGCGCTCGCGCAGAAGCTCCTTGCCGCAGTCAAGCTGCAAAGGAAGATGAATACCCAGAAGTGCCTGCTCGAGCTCGGCTATCGCTACGACATAAGGCGAAAAAAACTGGTTCTCGGAAAGAGGACGTGCGGCACGCCGTCCGAATCGCGGGGCATCGTGCACCTGATAATCTCGGCTGCGAAAAAGTAACGCCCTCGCTCAACCAAACAGGGCAAACCGTTGCAGCTAATCACCAATCAAGCCCAATCTCAAAAGCACAAGCCGGCTGCTCAAGGCCGAAATTCGCCAGCACCTGCGGGGAGATTTCGCCTGCAAAGCCTTTTTTCTTCCCATCCACATAAAGGGCAGCGCACCTGCCTTTCAAAAAAGGCCCGAAATCCTCCGGCTTAACCTCAATTCCCCTGCCCGTCGCTTCGGCAAGGGAAAGCACAATCCCGATTATTTCCGAAAGCGAGGCTTTCGGGTGCATTGAAACTGCCGCCAGGCGACCTTCAAGATCCGGCGCGCCAACCGGCCCGATTTCATATATCCTCACGGGCAGCCGCTCGTTTTTGCTTTCGAAAAGGACGGTGAGAAGGTTCGGGAGTATCGCGGACCGGAATGCCGTGAAATCGGCAGTAAGGGGGTTTTCTATCTCAATCACCGCGCTTTGCGGCAGCAGCGCTTTTTTTGCCATTTCCCTATTTGAGAGCGTCCACGTGACCGTCTCGTCGAATCCAAGCCCCACAAGAAGGTCGTGATAGGGGGATTCGGCGCTCGCCTTGCCTATCGAGGCAAACGAAGGCAGGGTCGGCTCAAAGTTGTTGAAGCCGTATGCGATCGCAATATCCTCCACCAGGTCAACCGCGCTGATCACATCGGTCCTGTAGCCAGGCACGAACACGCTGCCGCCGACTACCCTATGGCCCATCTTTGCAAGAAGCACGCCGCATTTCTTCTTGCCGAGCTTTATGCCCAAGAGCCTTTCGGCTTCGCAAACAGGCAGCGCCATCCTTTTCTCCTCAAGAAGCCGGTATGGCTTTTTGCCAACCAGGACTTCCTCCGCCTGCCCGCCCCGGTCTAAAAGCGCGGCAACGATTATGTTCACCGCCTGCCGCACGGCCTCCGGGCTTGTGCCTGTGGCGTCTATGAACAGGTTTTTGGAATGCCTCGTAAGTTTCGTGAGCTCGCCGTTTATTATCGGCGGAAAGGAAAGAACCGAGCCGTTGCGGTCAGTTATCATGGGGCATCTTTCCCCGACAAGATGGGCGTATCCTATTCCCTTTTCATGGTTTTCGAGTATCTCGTCCGGGGTCATCTTCGCTTCCCTGTCAAGCGGAACGAACGAAACGTCTTTTCTTCCGCAGGCGAAATACCTGAACGGGGGCACAACCTTGTCCATGTCGTGTATGCCTATCGCGACCTTCCGCCTTTTCCTTCCGAGCGTTTCATGGAGCTTTTCCTGGAGCTGCATAAGCGATCGGAGGAGCGATTCGGTCATCTTCACGTTCAAAACAGCCGCGCAGCCGAACACAGGCCGGACATCGGAAACCGATTTGTCAACAACCACGTTCACCTTCGGTTTCCCGACCGTGTATTTTGGCGGCTTTCCGCTCTTATACGAATTAAGGGCGCGGGCAATCCCCTCGACACAAAGAGCATCCGGCCGGTTCGGGGTGACCTCGACATTCAGGCCGCCATCCGCAAGCTCCTCGGTCGGGAAGCCGAGCATTGTAAGCGTGCCGATTGCCTCTTCCCTGGTGACAGTTGCGAGCTCGGAAAGGTCGGAATGGGTTATGACTACTTGAGCCATGCTCTGCCATTTGGCAAAATGAGATTTAAAAACCAAGGGGAACTGCGCACACTTAATGCTCAAAGCCCGGATTTTTCGAGCATCCTGACCCGGAAATTCATCCTTTCCAATGCGTTTTTTTCGTCGCTTGCCTCAAGCACATCCCTTGCCGCGTAAATAACCGTCTTCAACGAGCTGCCTTTCTCTATCTGCCTTGTTGTTATGTAAACAAGCTCCCTGACAAGCTCGGCTGCGTCCTCGGGCGTTCTTTCCCCGAATTTTTCATTTATCCTGTTCAATTTGCAGGCGACTCTCCCCTCTGAGAGGAAGCGCTCGATTCTCTTAAGGTACCCTGGGCTTCTCCAAAGCGCAACTTCCACCAGCCCTGCCGCAACAACGCTTCCAATAGGATACGGATATTTTTCAACAACCTTGCACAGGCCCTCCACTCTTGCTTGGTCTGTGAAATATCCGATATCCTCGAAAAGTCCACTATGCCTTTCGGCTTCCTTTTTTTCCGCCCGTGCTCCATGGATTTCATATTCAAAGCCCACGGAAAAACCATTCGAGCCAAGATACATACTGCTTACTTTTTCAAGCACGGCTTCTGCAAGAAGGTGGCCGTGCGGGTGCTGGAGGCAAAGCTTTGCGCACCTCACCGCGACATCCAATGCCTCTTTATGCCTGTGCCCGAGCAAATCAAAATAATACGATATTCTTTCCTTATGATGAGAGATGGGCGTCTCCTCGATAATGCGTATCGCTTCCTCTCCGCATTCCAGCGATTTCAAGTCTTCTTCGTCCCGCTCAACCAGGTCAAGCAGCTTCTCAACGGTTTTGACCGTGTTGGGCGAGCCCCAGTTTAACGCATATGTGGAAATTTTCTCGCATTCGCCGCGATGTTCGCCTGCGAGAAATGCTATTTCGGACAGCACGGCAAGGGAATATTCCGGCTTGCCATAAAAAAAGGACGCTTCAGCCGCGGATACGACCACCTTGCCATCCCCGCAAATTTCCGCAATTTCCGCAAGCTTCGCCGCAATATGCGCCGCATCCGTCGGGTGCTTTTCCGCAGCGGCAATCGTTTTTGAGACAGCCCCCTCCAGTGCAGTGGCGTTCCATATGCGTGAAAGGAAAGGGCCGATTTCCGAAAGGCCTATCTGCCGTTTTCCATCAGCTTTGTTGAAAATCTCGCGAATTTTATCGGATGCCGGCACGGCCAAATCGCCATTCTTATAGGGCAAACGAGGCGAAGCTCCCGTGTTGTGATGAAATTTGAACATAATGACCCGTTCCGACCGGTTTATCTTCAAACACCTTTCTCCCGCATTCATTTCGATGCAAAATTCGTATAAACCCATCTCAGACTATGCTGTCCACGGTATATTTCCTGCCGTTCACGAAAACAGAGGGCTCCTCGTTTGCCAAATAGGTCCTTCCCATAAGCACGACCGCGGGTACCCCGTCCTCCATCTTTACTGCGAGCCTGCCTCCCTTCACTTTGAACGCAAGGCTCTTCTCTTGAGCGTATTCCATATTTCCATTTTATATAACAAAGTATATTTAAAGTTAGTGGTTAAAAAAGGAAAATTAGGTTAGGGACCGCGTTTCGGGCTTTGGCACCCATTTAAAAACCATTCGGGGCAATTAACCATTAATCCCTTTTCTTCGAAGGTGGTATATGTGAGCAAGATATTCTCGTCAGCCAAGGACCTCAAGGAGGGCAAGTATGTCATAATAGAGGACATACCTTGCCGCATAGTGAACATCGATTCGTCAAAGCCGGGGAAGCACGGCGCTGCGAAGATGCGCGTGACCGGCATCGGCATATTCGACGGCCAGAAAAAGCAGCTTCTCGTTCCGTCGGACGCGGATGTCGAGGTGCCAATAATCGACCGGCAGACGGCGCAGGTGGTTTCCGTGAACGGCAACACCGCGCAGCTGATGGATACCACCACCTATGAGGTGATGGAGCTCACCATTCCGGAAGAGCTGGTAAAGGACGCGGCAGCCGGCAAGGAGGCCGAGCTCATGTGCGCCATGGACAGGAAGGTAATCACCAGGATACGCTAGATAGAGAGATGTGATTTGATGGAACTTTTGATAAAGGACAAGAAGGAAAACCATTCGCTTTTGCGCCAGGAAATATCGTGCGAGCTTTCTTACGAAAAGGCGATGCCTCCACGAAAGCAGATCCGCGAGGCGATTTGCGCCGCAACAGGCGCAGACCCGGCGCTTTTGGTGGTGGTTTCCGCAAAAGGTGCGTTTGGCACGAACAAGGCGGTTGTGCTCGCGCGCATTTACAAGAGCAAGGAAGCACTTGGAGTGGAAGGCAGGCACCTTCTCATCCGTGACGGCCTTGCCGAGAAGAAGGCGAAGGCAAAAAAGGCGGCAGCACCCGTGAAAAAATAAACTAGGAATGTGATAACATGGCAGACCCAAAAGCAAAGCCAAAAAAAACGTTCAAGAAATTTTCGCCCTCGAAGCCTTGCCCGAAGTGCGGGCCGGGCGTGAGGCTTGCCGAGCACCCCGACAGGCGTGCGTGCGGCAAGTGCGGCTACTTCGAGAGAAAGTAGGTACTTTTTGTGGAAAGCCGCAAGCTTCTTTTTTCCATCCTTCTTCTTTTTGCAATCTTCCTCCTATTTTCACCTGCAAACGAGCAGGGCATGGTGTTCGCCTCGTTTTTCTTTTTCCTGCTCGCAGTTTTCCTCTCATCATGGGGCAAAAAGCCGTCATCCGCAATGGACGGATTGGGAATTCTCCCGAAAAAAGGGCAGAACGCCCTTTTTCTTGTTGCATGGGGGCTTGCGGCCGCAATCGCGTGCATGATGGCCGCATGGGCAATTTCGGCAGCCCTCTATTTCCTTGGCGTTCTTGACTCTCATATCGTCCAGGCAAGAATGGAATCGTTTCCCCTTCCCATCCTTATTTTCGCATTCACGCTTGCGCCCCTCTCCGAAGAGGCGCTTTTCCGGGGCGCGCTTTTCCAGAAGATATTTGACGCAACTTCCGCATCATCCAGCCCATCTTCGCGAAGATTGCACCTGCCGTTTCTGGCATCGGCATCCCTCTCGTCTGTGCTGTTTGCGCTCATGCACATGGGTTACGGCTCGTTTGCCGAAATAATCGCAGCATTTTCAATCGGAATCGTCCTTTGCATAACTGCCGCCCGCACGAATTCGCTCATTCCGTCAATCGTGGCGCACGCATGTTTTAATCTTGCTTCGATAACAATCACGATGTTTTTGCTTTAGGGTGCGAACAATGATTTGCCTTGGAATAGAAAGCACCGCGCACACAATCGGCGTAGGGATTGCCGAGGACGGGCGCATTCTTGCGAACGCCAGGCACATGCACAAGCCGCCGCAGGGGCAAGGCATAATCCCCCGCATGGCCGCGGACCACCACGCAGAGTTTCTGGCGCCGGTCCTTTCAGAGGCGCTTGCAACGGCGGGCATCCCGCTCAAGGAAGTCGACCTGTTTTCCTTCTCCCGGGGGCCCGGCATAGGGCAGTGCCTCCGGGTTTCATGCTGCGCCGCAAAATACCTTGCCGCAAAGCACAAAAAGCCGATAATCGGCGTAAACCACTGCCATGCGCATCTTCAGATAAGCGCAGGGCTTCTTTCAATGAAAGACCCGCTTTACGTCTACGTCAGCGGCGCAAACACCCAGCTTATTGTGGAAAACGGACTGCGGGAAAAAGGGCAGCCGCGCTTTTTGGTGATGGGGGAGACACTCGACATGGGGCTGGGCAATCTTTTCGACGTATTTGCGCGCGAGGCCAAATTCGCATACCCTCACGGCTCCGAGGTTGCGCGCATGGCCGAGAAAGGCGGCTTCTTCCCGCTTCCCTACACCGTCAAGGGCATGAATTTCGCGTTCGCAGGGCTTCTTACTTCGGCGGTCCGCTCATTGAGGGAGCATTCTTCGGAAGACGCCTGCCACTCATTGATGGAAACCGCTTTCGCGGAGCTTTGCGAGGCATCCGAGCGCGCGCTCTGCCTCACCGGCAAGAAGGAACTGACCGTATGCGGGGGGGTGGCGCAGAACAGCCGCTTTTGCCGGATGCTTTCCCTTCTCTGCGAAGAGCAGGGGGCGAGGTTCGACGTCGTGGCGCCCGAATACAATGCCGATAACGGGGCGATGATCGCCTATACCGCATTAAAGGAATTTGAAAAGGGGAAAAGAGACGCGCTTTTTGGCCTCTCTTTGGACGGCTACTGGCGCATTGACCAGGTCGACTGACCCAAGAATGCTTGGGCTTTAAATAATTTGCCAAATCCTTATCATTCGGCGACTATGCACAGGCAACAAACGGCTTAGTCAGAATGCCGCACAAAAAGAGGTATTTCCATGGACATCAACAGCGCACTGATAATGCAGCTTTTCGCGCTTCTCAACCCGCTTTCATCGTTCCCGGTGCTCATGTCCGCCTACAAGAAAAAGCTCGACGTCAAGCAAATCGCGATAAAGTCCTCGGTTGCCGCATACATAATCGCGATTTTCGTTCTCTTTTTCGGTCCGCAGTTCTTCGACCTTTACGGGGTGAGCATTGATGCGTTCAGGCTCGCAGGCGGCGTGGTGCTATTCCTATTGGGCATCGAGACCGTGCGGCCGAAGAAAGTATCGAACGGAGACGAGCTCAACGAGGTGGACAGCCTTATTGCGATCATCGCAACCCCGCTTCTCACGGGCCCTGCCGTCATATCCTTCCTCACCATAAAAGCGATCGATGTCGGCGCAAGCAACCTCGTCGCAAACGTGTCGGTTGCGTTCCTGGTGGTCGGGGTCATCTTTTACGGATTCGCGGTAATGCTTCCGAGAATAAACGAAAAGCTGGTGGAAATACTCTCCAAGATAATGGGGCTGTTTTTGACCGCGATAGCAATCGAGATGATGGCAAACGGCGTTGCCGGGCTCATACTTGCCAAGCAGTCCGGGCTTTGCTGATGAGCAAGGACGCCGCCCTGCCCAGGTATGGATGCCGGGCATCCGAAAATCTCCTCCCGCATGGCTTAGCTTAGATTATTAAACAAAGCCAACGATTAATATCGGGGTGGTTTTGATGGAAACAGGGCCGGTTCAGGCAGGCGCGCTCAAGGAACAAAGCCCATTGGGATTTCTCGAAGCGCCAGTGGTCGGCATTATCTCGAAAATCCCCTCCCGCCGCTTGAAGGCGTTTGGCCAGGCCTTTTTTCGCCCCGTGGACACATTCAATGAGCAAAAGTCCGAGGCAAGCCTGAGGAATTACACAATCAATTTCGCCCTCGCAGGGCTTGTTGGCTGGGTTGGCATTCTATTCGGAATGGCATTCGTGTTCATGCTGATGGCGCCATCACTTTCCTTTTTTTCAGCAAGCATCCAGACGCAATTATTCGGCGATTTCATCGCCGTTGTCCTTTTCACCCTCGTTCTGCTTCCGCTTGCGGTGATTCTGTCCGGAATCATAATGTCGGCAGTCTATTTCATAATCGCCAAGCTGCTAGGCGGCAGTGGCAGCTTCACCAGCCAGACGTTCGCATTTTCGCTTATAATCGGCGCAAGTTCACTGGTCCTGCTTCCTTTCCATATGCTGGCGGCGATTCCATTTGTTGGCTTGCTGATGCTGCCAATTTCCATTTTCCTTGCCCTATACATTTACTACCTCTATTACAAAGCGATACGGAGCATACACGGTCTTTCCCAGGGAAAGGCAATCGCGGTCCTGGTCATCCCAATGGCGATAGCGGTCTTGCTCATAATCGCTCTTGTCGCAATCGCGCTTGCCGGGTTTTTTCCCGGCTTGGCAGCCGGCACAACCTTTCCATCTTCCGATTACGATGCAAACACGAATTCATCCCTCCCTTACAGAGTTGATGCAAAGATAGGGGCATCCCAATCATATTGGGGGGGTGAGGCGAGGCCGTTTGCAATACTCGAACACTCGGTTTCGGTTTCCGGAGACGGCATATTCACCCTCCAGGATCTCGACGCTTCCGGGATGCTCACCGTCACCTCTTTCAAGGTTGGCGGGGCGGAAAACAAAGAGCGAATTTCGTTTGTGCCAGGCGAAACCAAAACAATCCGCGTAAGCGGGCTTCCAAGCGGGAGCCGCGGGAAACAATACGACTTGGATGTCACGATAACATACAGCACTCTGAACTTGGACGGCATGAAGCAATACGGCGCGAAAAACCTGGTGGGCGAATACAGCTAGCCGCTCTTCCTTTTTTCATTTTTTTCAAAAAACAAGACTGATGGCAGGCTAAAGGAGAGAAATCCTCTTCCCGTTCTTCGCAAGGACCACGTCGTTCCCTTCGGCAATCGCGCCTATTTTCGAAGCCGCGATTCCGTGCTCGGAGGCGATTTTCACGACCGTTTCAACATCCTCCTTCGGGCAGATTATGCACATGCCCACTCCGCAGTTGAAGGTGCGGTGCATCTCATAGTCGCTGTTGACTTTCCTTTCAAGCTCGGCCATCACGCCGGTCATTTTCGGCATATTGTCCAAAAGGAAACCGACTTTCGCGTATTCGCCGATTCTTGAAAGCTTGGAGAACGCCCCCCCTGTGATGTGGGCAATGCCGTGTATTTCGCACTCGGCAATCATGCGAAGCACGGGCTTCACATATATCTTCGTGGGAACAAGCATCTCCCCGCCCCATCTCTTCGCGTCCAAGAGCCTTCTTGCAAGAGTGTAGCCGTTCGAATGAATCCCCGAGCTTTCAAGCCCGACAATGACATCCCCTGGTTTCATCTTCTCCCCTGTTATCACGCCGCCCTCGACAACGCCGACGCAGGTGGCGGCAAGGTCGAATGGCGATTTCCCTCCCTTTATCATGTCTGGAAGTATTGCGGTCTCACCGCCGATTATTGCGCAGCCTGCCTCTTCCGCGCCTTTTTTCAGCCCTTTCATGATTTCGCCGACAAGTTTCGCATCCTCTTTTGCAAGCGCAAGGTAGTCCACCATCACAAGCGGCCGCGCCCCGACACATATCAGGTCGTTGACATTCATTGCAACGCAATCCACGCCTACCGTGTCGAATCTGTCCATTTCATCAGCGACAAGAACCTTGCTGCCGACGCCATCGCAGTGTATCGCCAGCGTCTGTGCGCCAGACTTGAAAAGCCCGGCATAATGCCCCTTTATGGGCAGCACAAAATCAGGAAGATTGGAGAAGAACGAGTCGTTTATCGCGCCGTGTATCCCCTTCACTTTTTTTATGTCCACTCCTGAAGACGAGTAGGTTGCCATGCTGCAATTTAGCCAGATTCTTTTAAATCAGTTCGCAAGCCTCACATGCATTTGATGGCAAGCTCGGGGCTAAACTACTTTTCTCCTGCACGCCCGTCTTTCCCGGAAAAAAACGCTTTTAAATGTTTCGAGTGTTGTTTTTCAGAGGTGTCTTATATGGGTGTTGAAAACATAATTCTAGGGCTAGGCATCGCCCTTCTCCAGCTGGTGTTCGGGCTGGGTCTTGCGATGGGGTCGGTATACCTGGGCCTTAAGATGTTCGACCGGATGACTTCCGGCGTTGACGAGAT